>WBZT01000708.1_pt1 | contig 26089 bp, 24 predicted proteins | sample 5204241 | NCBI WGS metagenome assembly WBZT01 (sample SAMN12344358, study PRJNA552823) | activated sludge metagenome | biome: Activated sludge suspended growth; feature: Nitrification reactor; material: Wastewater; isolation source: activated sludge from nitrification reactor of wastewater... | reverse complement strand
TCTCTTGGGAGGGGTTATGATCGATCTTGATTTGACTCATAATTTTCTACCTTTTTCACTTAATCTAAACTTACAGGAAAACCACTGCTGGAAACGATCCAGCATTGGCGGAAGAGGTGACCTCCACCTGCCCTGTTTCAGAAAGTTCGTAAAAATTGATTTTTTGATATTAAATCAAACAAAAACATACAGTTATGTTTAATTTTATGACCGAGTAAGTTTTTATTAGTTGCCAAAAATCTTATTCAGACCGATAATTAATGAGGGTCTAAAAAAGGGTCTTATATATGGCGGTCACAAAACTTACAAAACTAAATCTTATAACTTCTGAACGGCGTGCATTATAGGCGCTATGAATCATGACTACAAGACTAAATGACAAAAAGGTACGAACTGCCCCACCCGGAAGATATTACGATGGCAATGGACTCATTCTCAGAGTTCGTGATTCTGGCTCACGCGATTGGGCGTTAAGAATAACAAAAGACGGCAAAACCTCTGATTATGGACTCGGGGGCTTTCCAATGGTTACGCTTGCTGAAGCAAGAGATAAAGCATTTTTGTTACGTAAAGAAATTAAGAATGGCAAAACGCCCGAAAGAAAAATTAAGACTATCTTACAATCGTTTGAGGAGCTAGCTGAAGACTACATTAAAGCACACTCCCCCAGTTGGAAAAACAATAAAAGCAGAGACCAATGGCACTCTTCCCTATCAGCCTACGCATACCCCAAAATTGGCAAAAAACTAGCGAAAGACATTACAACTGCTGATGTGCTATCTGTATTGAGGCCAATATGGGAAAGTAAAAACGAAACGGCAAATCGTGTAAGGGGCAGAATCGAGAAGGTACTAGATGCTGCCACCGCGCAGGGTTTAAGAACAGGCGATAACCCGGCTAGATGGCAAGGCCACTTAATAACGCTTTTGCCGAAACCAAGTCTCATAGCCCCTGTAGAGCATTTTGCCGCGATGGACTATCGCGAATTACCTGAGTTCTGGAAAAAATTAAGCGCAATGGATGGAGTTGGTGCGTCAGCTCTACGTTGGACTATACTTAACGCTGTCCGCTCAGGTGAGTCCAGGGGCGCTACACACGATGAATTGGTTGATAATCTATGGATCATTCCTAGCTCACGCATGAAAGCAGGTAAAGAGCATCGTGTGCCATTAACTAAGGCTGCACTGGCAACAATCCCATCAAATACTCTTAAAAACAACCATCTCCTATTTCCTGCACCAAGAGGTGGTAAACTTTCTGATATGAGCTTGTCTGCTGTGCTCAAGCGAATGGGCATAAAAGACATCACGGTACATGGCTTTCGCTCTACATTTAGAGATTGGGCAGGCGAAACAACATCACATCCCAGAGAAGTAATAGAACACGCCCTTGCCCATCAACTAAAAGACAAATCAGAGGCAGCATATGCTCGCAGTGATTTGTTAGAAAAACGTCGAAAATTAATGGAAGACTGGGCTTTATTTGTTACAGGAGAAATTTAATGAATGTTGATTTTGAGTATATTCCAAACCCAGATTACGATGCAAATAAGACTATTGAAGAAAATAAATGTTTTCCAGACATGATAGATCCGCTTTGTGCGGCCGCAAAACTGTTCTGTATGGAATTCACTTTACCATTGTTAGAAAAAGGGTTTGCTGCGCATCAACACAAGATTTCAAGTAAAGATATTTACAATGAGGCACTACGCCAAATCGCTATTCACCAAGTCGCACCACCTCTTTGGTTAGCTCAAATGATTCTCGATAAAACTCCATCAAAAAAAGTCAGATTAAATGGTCTAAAATTTGATGAAGCTGAAGCAATTTTTAATACCCGAATAAATAATGAAGAAATGCTGACAACTTGGGACCAAGACGACTGTAATGCCGAAGACAGGATGCGTGCAGAAAAGAGAAGGCACGATAGATTAGTAGAATTATGGGGAGAATATAAGAAGCATTTTGAACAAGCCATAGATAATTTACCTTGAATCTATATCGAGATGCATGCATCAATCCAGCCTAAATTTTAGATAGATGACACTTTCTTCTATTGAGCAACGTCACTCAGGTGCACTTTTAGGACTAGCTATAGGTGATGCCCTAGGAACTTCTGTCGAATTTTTACCTCGAGGCACATTTTCACCAATAAATACCCTGCTTGGCGGCGGCCCATTCAACCTCAAACCCGGACAGTGGACTGACGACACTTCAATGGCGCTCTGTTTGGCTGAAAGTTTAATTGAGTGCAATAGTTTTGATGCTCACGACCAAATGACTAGATACCTTAAATGGTGGAAACATGGTTATCTAAGCTCAACTGGCAAGTGCTTTGATATTGGAAAAACTACCAAAGACGCCTTATCTCGATTCGTAGAAAGCGACGACCCTTACTCTGGCTCTATCGACCCCATATCAGCAGGAAATGGATCATTGATGCGTCTTGCGCCAGTAGTGTTGTACTTTTATCCCTCAGAAGTTGATGCCATTCACTACGCTGGTGAAAGCTCTCGAACTACACATGCTGCACCTGAAGCTATTGAGTGTTGCAAACTTCTAGCCTCAGTCCTTGTTAAAGCGATCAATGGGAAAGAAAAAAGTGTGGTCCTTGACAGCAGCACCCTCCCCTTTTCCAAACCAAAGGTTAAAGCATTGGCTGAAGGGCAATATAAAACAAAAACTGTTTCGCAAATTCAAGGTAGCGGCTATTCAGTAGCGTCTTTAGAAGCAGCTTTGTGGTGTTTTTATAACTCAACATCGTTCAGGGAGGCAGTGCTGATGGCTGCAAACCTAGGGGATGATGCAGACACTACCGCTGCAATAACGGGACAAATAGCGGGTGCATTTTATGGGGTTGATAACATTCCCACTCATTGGCAAAACCTTCTACATCAGGGAAATGAGATAAAGGACATTGCACAAAAATTACTTCACTGACCTGATTTAAGTCGTTGTTCGACAAGTTCAATGAGTTGGCTGGCTGATATATTCAATGCATCCGCTAAAATAAATAATGTAGGAATTAGTGGCGACCTTGTTGCACGTTCTAATGAGCTGATATGGCTACGGTCAACTTTGGCTAATTCTGCGAGTTTATCTTGCGTATATCCGCGCGCTAGCCTTTGTTCTCTTAGCACATGACCAAAGATTTTTGCTGATTGGTTTTTGTCTCTCATTTGTAGCGCAAGATTCGCTTATTATTTTCCCCTTGTCTGCATACACTTGTATCCGTTAAACTGGAAAGATTACATATATGTCAATCTAACTACATAAAAAATTTAACAATTTAAAGAAAGGTAATTTATGCCACAAGAACAAAGAAAAGTTGGCTTTTTGCTGGGCATAGGGATTGTATTTGTCCCTGTAATTTTTGGATGGTTTTTACTAAGGAAAGGCTACAGCGAAAAGGCTAGAGTATGGGGTTTAGGCTACACAGCTTTAATCACTACAATAATATTTTTTGGTGAGAATGGCCCATCAACTGTCATACCAACACCACCGACTAACAATAGCCCGTCAAATGTTGCTCACTCGCCAACCCCTGAACCAGAATCTGTGAATAATGTAAATATAGATAAATATGCAGGGAAAATTGATCCTGCAGCTCTCTACCCCTATACAGCTAAAGGTGGCTTTGAAAAAACTATTAAGAAATATGGTTCACGGCTAAAAGAAATAACCTCTTTCCGTAAACAAGCAGCAGAAAAGGCTATTGATAGTGGTAAATGTGATTCTGTTATTGCCTCAGAGTTAAGTGATAAAAGTACCTTAAAAAATCTAAATTTTTGGGTTGATTGCAATAATGGCGAGAGAATATACCTTGATGAACATCAGCTCAAAAACGATGCTGAAGTGCTTACTCAGCAAGAACTAGCAATCAATAAACGCGATGCCATGACCGCTTGTGAAAAGGGTATAAAGTCCAATGTACAGTTTCCAAGTTCTGTCGACATCCACCACTTTAGCGGAACCTCATACTATGAAGCTCCGACTACGCATAACGTAATCCTAGAGATGGACTTTGATGCCAAAAACGGATTGGGGAACGAATTGCCTTACAAGGCGATATGCACTTTTCCGGTGGGCGAAGAAGCGTCAATTGAAATTAAGCCGAGATAATTTTGCATTTTTGTACTCATTATAGCTATGGCGGCCGGAACCTCCCCAAAAATTCCTTGCAAAACGACCGTAATATATGGGCTGCAGCAAGAACCGAGATTAAGCGACCCTTTAAAAGACCCTTTACCGGCTCACATTCTCAAAAATACAGCCTGCAAATTACAGCCCCGCACTACCCCGTTAATGTTCGTATCAAGTCAGAATAAATAATCGCACTTTTACCCAAATACTAATTCTAAAATATAAATGGTCTGCGCACGAGGTAGTGCGGGGCACCTAATGGTAGATCAATAAGTAAATGGTCTTAGGAAGCAAAGCACTTGTCAAAGTGTGATAACTTCCTGAAATGGTTAATAAAAATAGATACTACAGCCGTTCTAAAATCACAGAGGCTAAATTCAGGCAGCTTGTGCGCTGTTTTGCGCTGGATTTTACCGCCAGCAGTACCGCCGAACTGATTGGTATTTCGGTGAGATCCGTGAATACGATTTACCTCAGGATTCGTCAACGACTGGCAGAATCCTGTGAACAGGATTCTCCGTTGCAAGGCGCGGTAGAAGTGGATGAATCCTATTTTGGCGCACACCGCGTCAGAGGCAAGCGCGGGCGAGGTGCTTATGGTAAAACGATTGTGTTTGGCTTGCTCAAACGTCATAGCAAGGTCTACACGGGAATCGTGCCTGATTGCTCCAGAGCGACGCTGCAAGGCATTATCAGAGGCCGTGTAGAGCCAGACACGGTGATTCATTCTGACGGCTGGCGCGGTTATGACGGTTTGGTTGATATTGGTTTTGATAAACACTTTAGGGTACATCATGGTGAGAATGAATTTGCCAATGGCGACAGGCAAATGGCATTGAGTCTTTCTGGAGCCATGCAAAACGGTGCCTGGCAAAGTTTAACGGTGTACCTGAACACACGTTGAAACCGAGTTTCGCTTTAATCATAGGACTGTTAATATATATCTTGAAATACTCAAATTATTGGGAAATAAACCGCTTTAACTTCCTAAGACCCTAAAGTAAATAATGCGGGTTCGCGTATCCGCGCTTTTAACAATCTCCCAAATCTCATTTAGATGTACTCACACTTCCAGAATACGGACACTATATAACATCATTCCATGTACGCCTCCTTTCTTAACATGATGTCACTCCTGTTTTACCTTTCTTGAGTATCTTGATGGCTTGAGCTTCCATGTAACACACTCTTAATTAGCTTTCCAAACATTCTAGCTTACGATAGATAGCTCCCAGCATGAATGCACATTTTAAGGAATAGCTACATTATTTGGGTTGTAAATTAATATCCTCTAGATAATTAATAATAATTCAGTATACTAATTGCAATATACGTAAAAAATCATTTGTGATGTAACCGCTTAATATATTAAGCATTTACTAGAACATAATTGAAAATAATGATAAAAAAAACCGAAGGATTTACACTGCTAGAGCTATTAGTAGTAATGGTCATTATAGGCATGCTTACGGGCATTGTTGGGCCTCGTTTGTTCAACAAGCTAGGTAGTTCAGAAAGTACAGTAGCCAAAGCCCAAATTGACTCCATATCAAAAGCGGTTGACCAATTTCGCCTAGATACTGGTCACTATCCATCAAACGAGTTAGGGCTATCATCGCTCACTACACGCCCACCCAATGAACCAAATTGGCATGGCCCTTACCTCAAAAAAAACGCACCTCTAGATCCTTGGGGCTCCCCATATAAATATAACTATCCAGGAAAACATAACATTGATGAGTATGATTTATATACATTAGGCAAAGACCAATCCATAGGTGGAGAGAATGCAAACGCCGATCAAGGGAATTGGTAAAAAATGTCAACATTTCATGTTGATGGAATTGATATAAATGGCAACCTAATCTCGGTCCCCATCAATGCAGAAAATTTAGAGGTGGCCAGGCTCATAGCAAAGAAAAATGGGCTCCAAGTACTTAGTGCCACAAACTCGGATTCCAATATTTTAAAAACTAAAAAAAGCCCTACACTTGATTTGGAGCTATTTTCAGAAGAGCTAATTGCATTACTTAGTGCAGGGATATCTTTAATAGAAGCTATAGAGATTATCAGTGAACGCTTAGACGCCCCCCATAAAGATCAAGGCATCTTACATGACATAATCAATCAAATGCGTGAAGGAAAGTCGTTTTCGAAATCTTTGGAAAAATTTCCTAAAACCTTTCCAGACATATATATCGCCTCAGTAGCCGCCAGCGAACAAACTGGGGAAATAGTTACCTCTTTAACTAGATACTTACGTTATCACGAACAAATCAAATCTCTGCGTCAAAAAATTATTCACGCTTCACTATATCCAGCCATGCTGTTAATCGTCGGATTCGCAGTAGGTGTTTTTTTAATTGGCTTTCTAGTCCCTAGATTTGGTCAAGTATATGAAGGCATGGAATCAAACTTACCCTTTGCATCAAAATGGTTAATAAAAGTAGGCATGTTTATTAACAATAATTCGATTCCCCTTTCTTCTGTTTTTTTAATTGCCCTCCTCATTTGCATTATGGCATTCAAGACTCAGCACTTGAGAAGTATTCTCCTTTCCCTTATTCAGAAAAACAGATGGCTTAAAGAAAAAATAAGCCTTTTACAATTTTCTCGTTTCTCAAGGTCATTGGCTATGTTATTAGATGGCGGAATCCCTCTAGTCAAGGCAATGAGGATGGCATGCGGTGTTCTGCCTGTTCAGCAAAAAATAGCAATAATAAATGCTACTCAAAAGATTGAACAAGGAGTTAGTTTAAACCAAAGCTTACAACAAGTAGAGTTCACTACCCGAATAGCAAAAAGATTAATAAAGGTTGGTGAACAAAATGGGCAATTATCTACAATGCTTGATCGTATTGCCGACTTTCATGACAAAGAAATAAGCCTTTGGATTGATAAAACAACTAGACTTTTCGAACCAATCCTTATGTTAATAATAGGAGTTATTATTGGTGGAATAGTAATTCTTTTATATTTGCCTATCTTTGATCTGGCCGGGGGCATTGAATGACAGGGAAGTGGCTAACTAGTGAAATAATCAACAAAGCGAGAATTGCCTCCGCCTCTCAAGAAGAGCATATCACCACATCTCTTGAACGCTTAAGCGGGAGAAGCTCAAACGAAGTTATTAGAGAAATCTCAGAGCACACAAGAATGCCATTGTTTAGCTTGAATGAGATGGAATCCATGTTTCCTGATTTCAATGATATCGATTATTCTGAGTGTATTAAAAATGACTGCTTAGTATTAATCAACGCCACCCATAAAAAATATTTTATTAACACTAACCCCTTTGACCCATCCCCATACACCTGGGCAAGCTACAAAATAAAAGGAGAGTTTTATAATGCCTTTGCTCATCCTTTAGAGCTGAAATCTATTCTATCCCGCCTTGAATCCAACCAAAAAGCATTAACTCAACTAATAAATCTTGATCAAAACAATAACAAGAGTATTAATATCGAAGAAATTTCTTTAAGCACAATTGCCAACGACAATAGCCAAGTTGTACGTCTTGTGAACTCCACCCTATTTGATGCACATAAAAGCAACGTAAGTGATATTCACTTTGAGAACGGCACACAAGGGTTAAGCATAAAGTATAGAATTGATGGCGCACTATCTAAAATCCGTTTTTTTTCGGATGCGGTTTTAGCTGAACAAGTTATTTCTCGCATTAAAGTAATGGCAGAACTAGATATCAGCGAGAAAAGAACACCGCAAGATGGTAGATTCTCTGTTTCTTTAAATGGCAGAGAAATTGATTTTCGCGTTTCCGTAATGCCAGGAATGTTTGGCGAAGATATTGTTTTAAGAATTCTAGACAAACAATCATTGGCCTCGAATATATCTAAATTAACATTAGATACATTGGGATTTGACCCAGAGTCTAAAAGCATTATCAGAAAACTAGCAAATCAGCCTTACGGAATGTTGCTTGTCACGGGCCCTACTGGCTCAGGGAAAACTACCACCTTATACGCTGTACTTAGCGAAATAGATCATAGTGAAGACAAAATTATAACAATCGAAGACCCTATTGAATACCAACTTCCTGGAATATTGCAAATACCAGTTAATGAAAAAAAAGGGCTTACCTTTGCCAGAGGGCTACGTTCCATTTTAAGGCATGATCCAGATCGTATCCTTGTAGGAGAAATAAGAGATAAAGAAACTGCAGAAATTGCCATTCAAGCTGCACTAACCGGGCATCAAGTCTACACTACTGTCCATGCTAATAATTCATTTGATGTAATTAGCCGGTTCCGCCACATGGGTGTAGATAGTTACAGTTTCTTATCCAGCGTGAATGGGATAGCCGCCCAAAGACTCTTAAGATTAAATTGTGACAAATGCGCAGAGCCTTACATGCCCGACGAGCAACTGCTCATGGCTTCTGGAATTGACCAAAACTCAATAAGCCGGTACTCCTTTAGAAAAGGTGCCGGTTGCTTAAGTTGTCGAGGCACAGGATACAAAGGAAGATTTGCAATTACAGAGCTGCTTACTATAAATGACAAATTAAGAGAAGGTATACTAAACGGCACTTCAATTGTAGGCCTAAAGGAGCTGGCTATTCAGCAAGGTATGAAATATATGCGAGAACAGGCGCTAGACGCAGTCAAGCAAGGTAAAACCACCTTACAGGAAATTAATCGTGTTATCTTTGTTGAATAAGAAATATATGCGTATTCTGCTTTCTGAAAATGAAGTTGCAATATGCATATTAAACGGTGTTTTAGATACAAACCTTTTAAATCAACTTAGAATTCCGGTTGCCACTGAGGAAAAAAATATTCAGTTCGAGATTATCTCAAAAAAAATTAATGAGTTGTTTCAGTCAGAAAAAATCAAGCCCAATAATTATGAATGGATTTTAGGACTTGAGCATGTGCGATATCTAGTAATCCCTTGGCATAACAAACTTGCCACCCAAGAATTTCGAGATAGCATTACAAATAATCTATTCGTACAAAAATATCGTGACGAAATATCACGGTATGAAGTCTCCTTCTCAAAATTAAATTTTGGACATCCGTTGATAGCCGCATTCGTTAGTAAAGAGCTAATCCAAGGCATTACATCCATAAACATTTTAAATAAAAGTAAAAATGTCAAAATCACCCCATTATTAATACCAATTTGGAACAAATTGGAGAAAACACTTCGGCAAGAACATAGTTTCTTATACGTATGGGATGGAAACCGAGCTCTAAAAATTGAAAATAAATATGGGCAAATCGCCAGCATCGAATTAGAACCGTTTAACCACATTGCTTCAGAAAATCATTCCCGTAAAGATAATATGCTTGTTAGGCATTTCCCTAATTTAAAGCCCACAACCCCACACAAACACTCCAGCTCATTAAATGATCCGTTATACGCGTTAGTTTCATGTGGAGCATATTAATGAAGCTCCATCTAAATTTCAAAAAAGAATCCATTCGGAACAATCCTTTTGCTTTTATTTTCTTATTTGCTCTAATCGGAAGTGTTCATCAACTTTGGTTTAGAAATAATCTATTGGAAACCCGAGATCGCATTGCAGAGCACATAGTTCGACAACAGACGAAATCCACCCCGCTCACTTATTCGCAACCTCATCAACGACCCAATCCGAAAGAAATCAGTGAAATACAAAAAGTCTCATATTATTTACAACTTCCATGGGAGACACTATTCCAGCAAATAAAAAAGGCAGCGACAAAAAACATCTTCATCAACAAACTTGAAACTGGTGTTGAGAAGAAACAAATTGTCATTGTAGGCCAAGCAGATTCCAGCGAGGCCATCCTAGATTTTGTAAACCGCCTCCGCTCCCAAAAAGTATGGCAAAGCGTCTTTTTGAAAGATGAAACTAAAGCACACAATATTTCAAGTCAGAACTTCAAGCCCTATAATTTTCAATTAGAGTTAATATGGAAACCTTAGTTAAACTCGCAAAACTCTCTGCACATAGTTTTAAGTGGGCATATTTCCGCTTATTGTCATACATACAAAACCTAGGAACAATTGAAATCTCGGCCATAGCGCTAATCTTTTTTTGGTTTGGCAATATTTTCTATGTAACCCAGCCACTAAGAAATGAGTTAAAAGTATTAAAAAGCTATGCTGATAATATTGTGGAAGTAAGACATGTCGAACCTAATCCACAAACCAACTCGCACAAAGTCCCACCTGGCAGCCCTCCCATTAACACCTTGCGAGAATCATTTCTAGGTTTTCTTCCGTCCGCACAAAAATCTAAAGATCAAATCAAGCTTTTACATAATGAAATTCAGCAAAGTGGCTTGATTATGAATAAAATCGATTACCAATACGAAGCAAACAAGAGCCTGCCCGTTGATACACTTCTAATGCAATTAAATATGGAAGGCAAACAAGATAATTTTGATTTCTTTCTGCATGCAATACTTAAAGCTTTTCCCAATCTTGCAATTAATTCAGTTGCTCTAGAAAGAGTTGCCGATCAGCAAGACACTAATATCATTTCCTTTAAAATTAGCCTGTATTACCGCAGCGACACAGAAAATCTAGGAAAAAACTAGAATATGAATCTTGTAATTTCTAAACCTTTGATGATTACGCTTGTTTTTACTTCTGTATTAACGAGTATCGTTTTATTAAAGCCTGCCCCTTTAACTATCAACACAGACCCTCCAAGAAAAAACAAAAGAACATACATTGGACATGATATCGCGGCTGTAAAAATAGAAAAGATGTGGTTGCGTAAACCCATTGCCAACTGGACTAACCCAATAAAGACTTCCAAGAAAAAAACACCGCCCTTCGCATCAAGTCAAAATCCTTCGACTCCATCAATATTAAAACCAATTACACCTGCTCCACCATTTAAATATCTGGGGAAAATGGATGACCATGGGAAAGTTTCTATATTTCTATCAGACGGTGAGAATCCTTTTTCTGCAAGCAAAGGAGATACTATTGATTCCACATGGGAGGTCGGGGATATAACTTCAAGTCATGTCGAATTAATATATTTACCTTTAGGTGAATCAAAACAAATCTTTTTTAATTAGAAAATTACTATACCAAGAAAATCAAAATGACAATTTCTCTATTTAGAATAATCAATCCCTTAGTTTTATGTCTGCTCATATCTGGCTGTGCCACATACTGGTCTGCTAAAGATGCTGATGATTTATTGTCCAAAGGGAAAAATAAAGAAGCTCTAATAATTCTAGAAAAGCTAGCGCAGGATGACCCGCAGCTATATCGAATGAAATATATCAACTCTCGGGATAAAGTCATTCAGCAATTAATACGTACAGCAAATGAGAAACGCGCCCAAGGTAAAGACACCGAAGCCATAGCTGCATACAACGAAATACTTGATTTAGACGCCACACATCAAGGGGCACTACTCGGCTTATCCTCACTTCAACAAGCTAAAGAGCACGAAACTCTATTGAGTAATGCAGAAGATTTAAACAATAAAGGCGACGCACAAACCGCATCAAGAATACTCAAGGAAATACTAGCAGAGAACCCCAAAAATGAAAACGCCTTACAATTGCAAAAAACGATTGATCTTAAACACAACCGTGAAACTCTTAATGAACCATTACTGAATGCTTCTTTGAGAAAGCAGATTACCCTAGAACTCAAAGAAGCAAGTATTCAAGAAGTGCTACAAATCCTCACTTCAACTTCCGGTATTAATTTTATTCTGGATAAAGATGTAAAAACGGATACTAAAACCACCATATTTGCCAAGAATACCACCGTAGAAAATGCGCTAATTCTCATTTTGCGCACCAGTCAACTAAACAAAAAAATTCTTAATGACTCCACCTTTTTAATTTATCAAGACAGTGATGACAAAAAAAGAAAATATGAGGAACTGGTAACCCGTAACTTTTATTTAAAAAACGCTGACCCGAGAAAACTACAGGAGATGATAAAAACACTCGTGAACCCTAAATCCATTTATGTCGATGAAAAATTTAAGATGCTTGCCATCCGGGACAACATTGAAGTAATAGATGCTATCGGACGTATGGTCGAATCTTACGACATTGCAGAACCTGAGGTGCTACTCGAAGTTGAGATTTTAGAGGTCAACTCCACCGATTTACTAAACGCCGGGATCAAATACCCCGATCGATTGGCTGTTAGCATATCCGGTGCTTCTGGCAAGGGTGGTCAATTACGCGGCGATGAAATCACCCACTTAAATCGCACAAATTTCCAGTTATTCTTTCCAGACCCAGCTATCATCCTAAACCTGAAAGAAACCAGCAGTAGTACAAAAACCCTGGCAAACCCTCGTATTCGTGTCAGCAATTTAAGCAAAGCTAAAATTCTTATAGGCGACAAAGTTCCTGTTATCACCACAACACTTAATCAAACATCAAGCGCATCTACTGAATCTATCAGCTATCTTGATGTTGGCCTTAAACTGGATGTGATGCCTGAAATCCATTTAAACAACGATGTTTCTATTGAAATCAACCTAGAAGTAAGCAATATTGCAAAAGAGGTAAGATCCACTTCAGGGTTGCTTGCATATCAAATCGGCACTAGAAACGCCAGTACATTGTTACGATTAAAAGACGGAGAAACTCAGGTTCTTGCGGGACTAGTCAAAAACGACGCCATTGATAGTGCCTCACATGTACCCTTACTAGGTAAACTACCACTCCTAGGAAAGCTTTTCTCAGACACAACCAACAACAACAGCAAATCAGAGATAGTATTATTAATAACACCACATGTTGTTAGGTCTCTCGAAACACCTTCCGCTCATTTTTTGGAATACCCTTCAGGTACGATAGAAAACACTTCTTTACATCCTTTGAGACTACTGCCTTCCTCTCAACTCAGTTCTACCAACCAGCAGCTATCCTCAACAGATGGTAGCACAGCATCTGTTAACTTAAACAATCCTGTCAATGCCCCCGTTACAATACTACCTAAGACAGATGTTCTAACTTACAAGTTAGAAGCTATTGTTCCAACCCAAGTCCAACCAGGGGCAGAGTTCACAATAGCCCTAAAATCCAACAATATAGCCGTTGAAAATCTTGAGTTTGATGTCGTTTTTGATCAGGCGACAGTTACACTGGGCAATATAAATCCAAGCGCCAATGTTATCAACCTTGCTGCAAAACAGAATGCAAACTCCATCCACATCAAAGCAGGTAAGGTTTCTGCGACCAACGAACCCTTAGGGATTCTGATGTTAAAAACTAGCAAACCCCCTACTTCAACACTCAGCATGTCAATTCAAAATGTAAAATTTTCCGGAAGTGATACTGTGCCAATTTCAGTTGCATTGCCGTATCAAATTACTATAGCGCCATGAGCATTCATAAAGGCTTCACGCTGATCGAAATGGTCGTGACAGTTGCTTTAGTGGCAATACTTGCTTCAGTTGTTGTGCCTATAGCCCAGCTCAGCATTACCAAAAGCAAAGAGGCAGAGCTTAGAAAAGCGCTGCTCGACATCAGATCAGCCATAGATAACTATAAGAAAGCTGGTGATGAAGGCAGAATATATCGCTCAGCTACCACGACAGGGTACCCGGAATCCCTGGACATACTTGCCAAGGGCGTGGAAGACCAGAAAGATGCACAAAAACACAAAATATACTTTTTGAGACGTATACCTCGCGACCCTATGAGCAAGGATAGCAAAATCAGTGCATCCGCAACCTGGGGAAAGCGAGCGTATAACAGCGAACCAGACCACCCCAAAGAAGGTGACGATGTATACGACGTGTACTCACTTTCATCCAAAACTGGTCTAAATGGCATACCCTATCATGATTGGTAAAATGAAACAGCGCCATAGCCATGCTTTTACAATTATTGAATTGTTAGTAGTCATGGCCATCATCGCCATGCTGCTCAGCCTAGTATTGCCGCGATACATCAAACAAACGGATAGAGCCAAAGATGCAGCGTTACAAGAGAATCTTTCTAGCCTTAGAGCCGCGCTGGACCAATATTACGGAGATAACGAACATTATCCGCAAACATTAAATATGCTCGTAGATGAGCGATACATACGTAAAATCCCTATTGACCCTATTACCAACAGAAACGATACCTGGGTGACCACAGTTGTAGAAGATGAAGAAAAGAAAGTAATTATAGATGTGCATAGTGGCGCAACAGGTAATGGTATAGATGGCACACCATACAATTCATGGTAAATACGGTCACCCGTCGCAAAAACATCATGGGAGTCACCTACCTATGGGTGTTGTTAGCATTGGTTTTGCTAACCTTAGGTATCGGAAAATCACTCGATGTTTACTCAGCCAAAGTGCAGCGCCAAAAAGAAAAAGAGTTGATTCTGGTTGGTGAGTTGTATAAAAAAGCCATTAAAGATTACTACCTTAGCACCCCAGGCGGAATCCACAAATTCCCAGAGAAGCTTGAAGACTTAACCAGAGACCGCCGACACATTGTTATCAGACGCTACATACGCAAAATATACCTAGATCCCATGACCGGCAAACCCCTTGCCCTTATTGTCGCGCCAGAAGGTGGCATTATGGGCGTAAAAAGCACCTCTACCAAACATCCGTTACGGCATTATCAAGCATCAAAATTCAGCTCGGTAACTGATATTAAAACTTATCAAGATTGGCATTTTATTGCCGAGATCAACTTGAATTAGCATTGCCAAATCAAAGTTTTGTGCGGTTGCTTGCCGGTTTGCCATCCGGGTCGTAGCTGTACATGGCGGTGACGGCACCGGTGGTGTTGGCCAGAGCCACCACACTGCCTTGCTGGTCTGCGTAGTGCCAGTTTTTGTTGCTGCTGCCTGCACTGGTGAGGCTGGCGTATTGGTTAAAGCCGTTGGCGGTGTAGGTCTTTTAATTTCAATTTGACTTTTGTAGCCATGTGGATACAATTACATCATGATGGAAATCGTATAAAGTAGTCATTTCAGCACATGGCTAGAATCACTTGAAATGACAACTAAGTATCGTGTATTAGCCCGGCTTGCCAGGGTTGAGCTAGGCAATTTAGGTGACCATAGCTCCGTGGGTGATGGTATCGGTGAATTGCGTTTGTTTTTTGGGTCTGGTTATCGCATTTACTATATGCAACAAGGACAGCAATTGATTATTTTGCTATGTGCCGGTGATAAATCATCGCAAACCAAAAATATTAAACTTGCCAAGCAAATCGCATTGGAATGGAGATAAAACATGAAAACGACTTTTAGCAAATATGATGTTACCGCGTATTTAAAAACGCCAGAGCAAATGGCCCAATACTTGGATGCCTGCATTGAAGAAAGTAACGGAGATGCTGCGCTGATTGCCAAAGCATTGGGCGACATAGCGCGTGCGCAGGGCATGAGCAATATTGCCAAAAGCTCAGGCTTAAGTCGCGAGAGCTTGTATAAATCGCTCTCCGGAGAACGCGAGCCAGACTTTGCAACCGTGCTTAAGGTAATGAAGTCGTTAGGGCTTAGGTTGCATGCAGAAGTAGCTGCCTAAAATACTCTATCAAAATAGTTTCAGAAAAAATGACCTGCTGCCGATATTGATTGCTAAAAAGACTGGCCTGGAAGCCGCATCTAGATTGGCTTGTAGGGCGTCAATAGCGCGGCGTATTGCGCCGAAAGAAGGTTTTTGGGGAAATTTTGAGTGTAGTCGCATTCTCATGCGGTGCAATGCCTTTCAGTTGTTGCGCCCTGCGCGGGCTGAAGCTGACCCTTTTAAGAGGTGTTAATTAATAATAGATATTGGACGATTTTCATCGTATCTTAACCATTCAAGGCTATCATCCAGCCGAATTTCTTCAAATGTACGCCACCTAGTCAAAGCGATTTCAGTATCGTATTGCCGCTCTTTGTTATAGTACTCATAAAAATATACATTTGCGGGTGGAGTCCATTTCAGATTAAATGCACCACAGTTGATTTTAAAATCCCCTCCGCCAAATGCGAAACGCCCTATACCGTAGGAACGCTTTTTAGTGACATTTGACTCACCATGCCTGACGGGGGGGTTCAGCACCCAATCACCCCCTTTCTTTTCGCCCAGATACCAGACATATTTAGCGTAATAACTTTCTTCACCACTTTGAAAGGTAGTGGGAGTGCTTTTATCGTTGCCACGCTGCCATTCGGTAAACTTGACCGCACAGACTTTATCTTGCTTACGAATCAGCAAGAATGTATCCGGTGGGGGTTGGATTGCATTACCTCCGATAATTCCAACTTCATAATTCATATAATCAGCAGCAACAGATAAAACAGAGAAAGAGAGTGTCAGTAATAAAATTACTCTTAGAATTACCTTCATTTACCACCACCCCGCATCATGTTATACGAAGAATTCAAATAACTGCCAGCATTACCACTTTGAGATGCCTCTATCAAAGCCTTAGTTTCATTATATGCACCTGCAATACTACTGAAACTCGGGAATGTGTCCTCAATCACATGGTTAATCGCTCCCATAAACCCCAATGCCTTAAAGCTACCATCCCATTCAGCGCCACCATGTGCATCAGAGTATTTATCTTGAGCAGCATGACTTGCATTTCCCAGCGGTACGCTACTTGTGGATGTAAGTGATTCACCTAGCTGCTGATTGATAAATCGCTGCCCATTCAGAAGCGCGACTTCAGGAGTGTCGTGTCGATTAAATCCATTGATACCCGACATCATATGCTGAGCTGTTGATGCGGAGTCACTACCCTGTGTCCCTCTAAAATCTACAGCCATAGCATTCCATGCCAATCCTAAACTATCAACAAACCCCTTTCCTGCATCTCTCGCGGCCCAATAAGTTATTCCAAAATGCCATGGAAATGATAGCAACCCACTCGGATCCGTATTATTGACCTGATCATTGCCCACATAGGCATAGAGGTTCATATCATCTGCATAGCCTATCGGGTCGGTCTGCATAAAGCGGCCCAGCGCACTATTGTACATCCTGGCCTTGTAGTAGTGCAGGTTAATCTGCGCCAGATACTGTTGACCAGTGTAGCCAAAGCGTTGCGGGTTGCTTGCCGGTTTGCCATCCGGGTCGTAGCTGTACATGGCAGTGACGGCACCGGTGGTGTTGGCCAGGGCCACCACACTGCCTTGCTGGTCTGCGTAGTACCAGTTTTTGTTGGTGGTGCTGCTGCCTTCGTACCACACTAAAGGTTCATCCACGCCGGGGGCGTGTACATAGCGCCGTTGCAGGGCATTCAGGCTGTTGTATTCCCCCACCAGGTCTTCACCATCGTAGAGGAACTGGGTCTCGCTGCCGCCAAAGGTGGTTTTGCTCAGCCGGTCGTCGGCATCGTAGCCCAGGGTGTTGCTGTCTGCGCTGGTGAGGCGGTCATCGGTGTCGTAGCCGTAGGTTTTGTTGCCCAGCTGGGTGAGGTTGCCGGTGTTGCTGTAGCTAATGGGGCTGGTGTTGGTGAGGCTGGCGTATTGGTTAAGGCCGTTGGCGGTGTAATTGCTGGTGCCTTGGGGGCTGCCTGTCCATACGTAGTTGTTGTTGGTGACATCGATTTTGGTGATGTCTTGCAGTTGGTTGCGGGTGTAGGTGAATTTAACATCCTGTGCCGTGCCTGCTAAAAAGTGTTCCAGGCTGGATAAGCTGCCTTGGGTGTCATACAGGTAGCCGGTGCTGGTGCCGTTGCCTAAGGTGGTGGTGGTGCGGCGGGAGAGGTCGTCGTAGGCGTAGTTGGCTAGGCTGGTGGTGCCGTTCTCTTTAATGTCTACCGGGCGGTTTAGTGCATCGTAGCTGGTGGTGACATAAAAGCTGTCCGGCCAGGTAACTTTGGTGCGGTTGCTTGCCAGGTCATATTCGTAGTTAAGCGTGCGACCAGCTGAGGTGGTGGAGAGCAAGCGCCCTGCGTTATCCCAGCTGTTGGTGATGACATTGCTGCCGTTGGTGTATTGGCTGGCCAGGGTCAGGCCACGCAAATCATAGCCGTAGGTTCGGTTGTCTGCTGCACTTGGATAGCTGCGTGCAGTCAGGCGGTTTAGCTTGTCATAGGTTTGGGTGATGGTGCTGCCACTGCGTTTGCGTAAGCTGGTGACATTGCCGTTGTTGTCGTAGCCGTATTGTTCAAAGTCGGTAGATGATGATGTCCCAGGCGTGGTGATGCTGGGGTAGTTGACTTTGGAAAGCCGGTCAAACCCGTCATATTGATAGGTAGTCAGGTTATTTTTGGCATCTTTTACCGTGGCTTTCTGGCCATTGTTGGTGTAAGTGTAAGCAGCATAGGTTTGCTCCAGTGCTGTGCCTACCGCGCGCTGCACGCTCTGGATAGAGTCATCCAGATTATAGTTGGTTTTGCTGACGCGGTTGCCGCCTTGCGCAGTCGTCAGGTTTTGGGTGACAGTATCTACTCTATCTATCGTGTCATAGGTAATATCGGTGACGCTTACAGGCGCGGCTTGTGCTTGCTGCTTTTCAGAGAAGATAGGCTGACTCTGTCTTGAAACCTTTAATATTATTAGTAATCAATAACTGCCTTAAGCGCGGTGAAATTAAAATAAATGGACGTGGCATAATTAAATTTGCTTGACGTCCTACAAATTGACGTGTTAATGCAATGTCATATTGTGGATTGTAAGTTTCTTTCTTAATATATAGTTCGGAAAGAATATTTAAACCTAATACATGCCCTTTTGGGCAGTGATACAGACCTCGGATATCGGCATCGATAGGATTAATACCAAACTTCGTTGGAATCGTAATCTCAACTAAAGGCCCGGTAATTTTTAATTGATACCAGTTTGAAGCGCTTTCATTACGACCTTTACTGTCTCTCACTTTAGTGAAAGTAGCTCCTCTAATATCGTTCTCCAGTATTAAAGTCATCAGCTTTTCGGAGACAATCCACTCATCTTTTGATAAAGTTTCTACGAAATCTTTATTTTTTGGTAGCTTGCTTAAATCAAGAATCAAATCACCTACCAATTGACGACCAACTCCGCAGTGAATACAGGTTTTTGAGTTGTCATAAACCGAACCATATTCAGTTCCTTCTGAGCTATAAAAAGCTGTAACCATAAGCTGGAATAATTCGGCTTCTTCTAGTTCTTTTTTGTTATAGGTTCGATGATACTGCCAGCCATAAAAAAAAGCGCGGTTCTGTGTTTTTATTAAATCCTCATTAACTTTACTTATTTTTTTTAAAAGTAATTCATTAGGTGAAAATACAACTTTTTTAACTATTTGAGAACCTATATCTTTAGCTGTGCTTTGGGGAAACACTAAGTCTAAAAATTCAGTTGCTACTCTTAATTCTAAAGTTTCTTTCATTTAGCTTATATTACAATTTATCTCGATGGTAATGGAAACTTACTGTAAACACTATTTTTTATTGCCTCTAGTTCAGATTGAGAAGGGTAACCTAGACCATATCCGCGTAAACTGCGGAACTCATTGGTTATTACTTGGTGGTAAGGTGCAGGAATGCGTACAGTCTCCCCATTCCTAGGCCCCCCTAGATAAACAGGTTCCACATGATGCTCTTCATACCTGCCAACCTTGTTTGGATACCTGTTAAAACTGTTAATCACTCCTTCTAAGTACCGAATATTTCCATCTAAATTTGAAGATTCACTATTTGGAGCAGAAATTGTGTGATTTCTAAAGCTAGGGTCTACTTGGCGAATTTCATATTCCAGACGTTGAACTGTTTGTTCTTGTATTCCGCGTAATGGTGAAGGCCCAGTGCCCGTGCGAACCCCTGCTGCCGCAACATTATATGACTCTCCTGTAAAGGCACTTTGCGCCGAATTAGAGCCAGACACACCTGTCCATGATTGAGTACTACCTAAAGTCACCCCCGCCAACCCATTCGGATCCGTATTATTGACCTGATCATTGCCCACATAGGCATAGAGGTTCATATCATCTGCATAGCCTATCGGGTCGGTCTGCATAAAGCGGCCCAGCGCACTATTGTACATCCTGGCCTTGTAGTAGTGCAGGTTAATCTGCGCCAGATACTGTTGACCAGTGTAGCCAAAGCGTTGCGGGTTGCTTGCCGGTTTGCCATCCGGGTCGTAGCTGTACATGGCAGTGACGGCACCGGTGGTGTTGGCCAGGGCCACCACACTGCCTTGCTGGTCTGCGTAGTACCAGTTTTTGTTGGTGGTGCTGCTGCCTTCGTACCACACTAAAGGTTCATCCACGCCGGGGGCGTGTACATAGCGCCGTTGCAGGGCATTCAGGCTGTTGTATTCCCCCACCAGGTCTTCACCATCGTAGAGGAACTGGGTCTCGCTGCCGCCAAAGGTGGTTTTGCTCAGCCGGTCGTCGGCATCGTAGCCCAGGGTGTTGCTGTCTGCGCTGGTGAGGCGGTCATCGGTGTCGTAGCCGTAGGTTTTGTTGCCCAGCTGGGTGAGGTTGCCGGTGTTGCTGTAGCTAATGGGGCTGGTGTTGGTGAGGCTGGCGTATTGGTTAAGGCCGTTGGCGGTGTAATTGCTGGTGCCTTGGGGGCTGCCTGTCCATACGTAGTTGTTGTTGGTGACATCGATTTTGGTGATGTCTTGCAGTTGGTTGCGGGTGTAGGTGAATTTAACATCCTGTGCCGTGCCTGCTAAAAAGTGTTCCAGGCTGGATAAGCTGCCTTGGGTGTCATACAGGTAGCCGGTGCTGGTGCCGTTGCCTAAGGTGGTGGTGGTGCGGCGGGAGAGGTCGTCGTAGGCGTAGTTGGCTAGGCTGGTGGTGCCGTTCTCTTTAATGTCTACCGGGCGGTTTAGTGCATCGTAGCTGGTGGTGACATAAAAGCTGTCCGGCCAGGTAACTTTGGTGCGGTTGCTTGCCAGGTCATATTCGTAGTTAAGCGTGCGACCAGCTGAGGTGGTGGAGAGCAAGCGCCCTGCGTTATCCCAGCTGTTGGTGATGACATTGCTGCCGTTGGTGTATTGGCTGGCCAGGGTCAGGCCACGCAAATCATAGCCGTAGGTTCGGTTGTCTGCTGCACTTGGATAGCTGCGTGCAGTCAGGCGGTTTAGCTTGTCATAGGTTTGGGTGATGGTGCTGCCACTGCGTTTGCGTAAGCTGGTGACATTGCCGTTGTTGTCGTAGCCGTATTGTTCAAAGTCGGTAGATGATGATGTCCCAGGCGTGGTGATGCTGGGGTAGTTGACTTTGGAAAGCCGGTCAAACCCGTCATATTGATAGGTAGTCAGGTTATTTTTGGCATCTTTTACCGTGGCTTTCTGGCCATTGTTGGTGTAAGTGTAAGCAGCATAGGTTTGCTCCAGTGCTGTGCCTACCGCGCGCTGCACGCTCTGGATAGAGTCATCCAGATTATAGTTGGTTTTGCTGACGCGGTTGCCGCCTTGCGCAGTCGTCAGGTTTTGGGTGACAGTATCTACTCTATCTATCGTGTCATAGGTAATATCGGTGACGCTTACAGGCGCGGCTTGTGCGGGGCATGTGGTTGCAGAGGCGGTTTGTGCCGGACCCCACGTTTTAATTGGCTTTCCAGATGCACTGTAATTAGTACAACTTACCATCCATGCCGCGCCAAGTTGAGATGCCACAATTGTGGCCCTGCCATCCGCGTCATAAGCTGTTTTAGTCAGCTTACTCAGTGCGTTGGTTACTTGTGTTGGTTGGCGCGCCGCGTCATAGGCAATTGCCACGGTGTCTGCCACATCGGTCCTCGGTCCATTTACTCCGGTTAAATTACCTACCGCGTCATAAGTAAACGTGCTGGTGAGATTAAGCTTGCCCGTGCCGGAATCTGCCACACTGGTGAGAGGTACAAACTTGTTAGCCGCAGTATTGTACGTAATTGCATTAGTCACTGTATTCGAGGCATTGGTTTTTACCGTTGTGCTGGTTAACAGGTTAAATGGTGTGGTAAACCCTGAGGCGGTTGGAGTAAAGCTTGAATACGTGAAAGTGGTCACTGGAGCCACTCCACTATCATCAGTAGGTAGTGTTACCGTTTGGGGGCTACCGAAGGTGGTATATGTGTAGTTGGTAACATATCCTCGTGCGTCCGTAGCAGATGCAACTTTGTTAAATGCGCTTTCATAAGTAAAGCTTTGCGTCAGCGGGCTTAAACCAGAACCCGATTTTGGCGTGCTTACTATTGTTTTAACATTGTGTGTACAGCGCTTTTCTGCACTTGCACATGTCGCATCATCGTAAGTGTATTGTGTGTAGTTGCCTTCCGGAAAGGTGGTTTTAATCAATCTGGATTGGTTGTCATAATCATTCAGCGTAATACGTCCCACCGGATCAACTGATTTTAGTATGTTGCCCATATTGTCCAGATAGCTGACAATGCTTTTGCCACCCGGTCCTACTTCCTCAGAGCGCGAACCCGCAAAGTAATAGTTATACAAGCCCCCAACCGCATTGGTCTGGGTTTGTACGCGGCCTAGCGTGTCATAAGTGTTGGTTGCTGCTGCAATGGTGGGGAAGCTTGGATAAAACAGCTTGGTCATGCGACCGGGAATATCGTATTGATAAGTAGTAATCTTGGCGAGTGGGTCAGTATAACTGGTCAAATCCCCAGTGGTTGTATTGTAGCCATAAGTGACACTGCGCCCATTACCATCGGCCACCTGTGTAATACGGCTGCCTGTATAAGTAAACGTTAAAGAGCGACCCAAACTGTTAGATACTGAAGTCAGATTGGCACCTGAATAGGTGTATTTCACTTCCAAGCCATTTGGGGCGCTATAAGTTGCCACTTTATTGGCCCCATTGGTGGCGTTACTGGCATTGAAAACCAGCTTGTCTTTATTCACACCCTCATATGTATAAATCCCATTTGATAAAGTGAGTTTGGATGATTTTCCAGGCGGCGGGTTATAACTACCGTCGGGTAATTTAACAAACACCTCACCATTCAGCCCTTGCTGCACAATTACGGTATTGTTGGATATTTGATCCCCGAACCAGCGTTGACCGATAGTCGCAATCACCACCTTATCAATGGGATAGTTCAAGTCCATGAATAAATCATGGGAGATTTTATGCTCAACCAAGGCGCCAACAGCATCCAAGGCAGAGTCTTCGCCCAAGCCTTGAAATCCATCAGAGCTCTCTGCCACACTGGCTGCCAAGTTATGAGTCCATCCCTTTCCTAGCGGCCCATCTTGCGCATTTAACCCAGAGCTATATTGTCTTGAAAATGCCAAAGCCAGTGGTGCCGCTCCTGCACCAACACTAATATCATCGTGGGAATACAGAAAGTTCCCTTGTACCATATCAATTGGATCACCAAAGGTCTTGGCGACTCCTGAAGTGCTTACTGAAAATTGAGAGACTGCCGCCTTGCTTCCTACACTAGGTTTTGTGTAATTTATTGTATTGATATTAAATACTGGGGGCGTATATTGAACAGAACTGAATCCGCCATATAAGTTACCACTAATAATATTTCCGAAAACCAATATCCCAGTAGTCTTTTTCTTTACATAGTAACCATAGCCTGTAAACACTCCTTCGGTTATGGAGCAACTTTTTGGCATGATGACGCGATCATAAGTCCCAACGCGTGTCGCGTAAGTATTTAGCTGATTAGTTGTGCATCCCGTCAAGTTTGGCCTAACGATACTTGTGTAATTTGCAGAGGTTGCGTTATAAATAGGCTGCCCCAGAGTAACAGCCATATCAATAAGTTTTCCCGTAGAAACGGCAGACATACCCGTAGTTTGTGACACTGCCGTCGATTCCAAAACGCCTGAATGCATTGCGTAATTGGTATATGCTGCTTCTTCTTTAACGATATCTTTGGCGTTATTATCAAAAGAAATTGCTACACCCGGCAAATCTATATAGGCTGCACTTGTATAACCAGCAAGTCCTATTTGGTGATGATGCATAATATTTGTATCAGCTAGTTTTCCTGCTATATAAGCAATAAAGCTGCTTTGTGCCATCCATTGACCGGACAATACCCCAAGACTTGACCCAAGCACAGACTCGTCAGTATTGGCCACGCCTGCTGCCAATTTATCTTGCAAGGTATTTCTGTACGATAATGCTAGCCCTCTCCCCACTGGACCGAAGCTATTGACTATCATGTAAGTATAGCCACTACCTACCAACAACCCCTTATTTAACACCCCATTAAATACATTGTAAGTTCCATATGCAGTATGCGTAGGGGTGAGGGTGATTGTTTGCTGGGTTCCCGCTGTACCTGCGGTTCCTAACGCCCCAATTTGAACTCCATCTAGTGTCAGCTTCGGCTGATTACCTACGTAAGTAACTAATAAACGCTTACCATAAATATCATCCGCAAAGAAAGTTTGACTAATTCCACCAATGTCAACCTTTAAGGTTGGGCGAAATACATCAATATCTGTAACCACAACAGGTGTATAACTAATGTCCTGATAGCTTAGACTGGTCTGCCGCAACGTGGCGGTCGAGGTTGGAACAATTGTCGCACCTCCCAACACATCGTCTATGCTCGCAGCTGGTTTATTTGACCGCAAATAATTTGCCATATTATTGGCATAGGTTGTCAAATCATTTCTAATATTTGTTCTATTAATGGACTGGGTATAGTCCGCAGTTGTTGTTGAACCTACCAAAGCGTTACTTAAATATGTTGTGGCGTTATATCCAGAAATAGCAGCGATATCCATGCCTGCGATCATATTGTGCGGTTTATAACTTGGATCGAACACATAATCGGTTCCGCCAATATTCACCCGAACCCAAATATGCTCAATAGAGGCACTGGTAACTGGTGACAAAGTTGTGCAACTAGCCGTTGGCACAATAGCTTTAACAGGAATCCGTGAATTACCTAGGATGGCTTCCAAAGCACATGTGTTAGCAATATCCCGTCCCAACCAAGACTTCAACTCTGCCGCGTTTAATTTAATTACCCCTCGTATATAAGCTGTATTGGTATACCCTGCCGCATTCAAAAGCTTCACCAATAGAACTGCCTGATCAAAATCAGTGCCTTGATTATCTAACAAGGTGCCAACCGCACCTTTTTGTATTCCCCACATGGGAACGAACTCAATATTATTGCGCACGAATTGATAAATTAAATCCGGGTCATTCTTTAAAGCCCTTGCTAGCTCATTAATTGAGGCTGGGGCAAGTGGGCTATTGTCTCCAGCTACACGAGCTGCAGCAGTTTTAATCGATACATTGCCCGTATTTGTATCGCTTCTATAGATATTAGTTGGAAGAGTCGCGTTAACAATAAACTTGTCATATGAATCCACACTGACAGGTTTGGAGTTGCTAACTGCTATTACGCCTTGGTTTTCGTCATAGGTAGGGTTGCTTATCTGAGGTGCCGCATGTGATAAATAATTCGCGGAGAGTAAAGCGACAAAAGTGACGATTTTTCTTATATATTTTTTTTGATGCATATTAAACTCCAATACCCTTTTGGATATAAATTAGTTTCTCATTAATATTCTGAATCCAAGCACTTGATATTTATAAGCTATGGCCCAACTACGTAACTAGATCTGTTCCCTGCAGCATCGTAGGTGTAATTAATCACTGTTCCATTAGCATAAGTAACAGAGGTTACGCGACCTAAAGCATCATAGCTATATGACACGCTATCCGCTGCTCCCGATGGAACATTAACAGTCAAACTAACGGCCGATGAAGTACTTGTCGAATTGTTTGCATCTCCTCCATATACTGCTGTGAGGCTATGTGCGCCAGTACTGGTAAAGCTAACGTCTATATCTGCTTTGCCTCCAGATACTGTCCCAATTCCTATTGCAGTAGCTCCATCTTTAAAAGTTACAGTTCCTGTCGGACTTGCACCAGTAACGGTTGCAGTTAAGGTTACAATCTGGTTTACCTTTGCAGGGTTTGGCGTAACACCTAAAGTAGTCGTTGTAGCCGATGCCGACGTGACCGTCACATTGACCGCCGTGGAGGTGGTCACCGCACCTGCATTGTCCGTGGCCTTAGCGGTGATGCTGTAGCTGCCCGCCGCAACACCGGTCCAGCTGTAGCTGTAGGGACTGGTGGT
>WBZT01000706.1_pt1 | contig 26116 bp, 25 predicted proteins | sample 5204241 | NCBI WGS metagenome assembly WBZT01 (sample SAMN12344358, study PRJNA552823) | activated sludge metagenome | biome: Activated sludge suspended growth; feature: Nitrification reactor; material: Wastewater; isolation source: activated sludge from nitrification reactor of wastewater... | reverse complement strand
GTCTGGGCCCGCCCGCGATCCCGGAGGGGACCCGAACGAGCCGTAGGCTCGGGCGCCATGGAGGTATCCCAGGCGCGGGCCTTCCTGGCGGTCGCCGAGGAGTTGCATTTCGGCCGCGCCGCGGCACGGTTGCACATGGCCCAACCGCCGCTGAGCCGCCTGATCCTGCGGCTGGAGGCCGAAGTGGGTGCTCGTCTGTTCGATCGGAACACCCGCGCGGTGTCGCTCACCCACCTCGGGGCCGCGCTCGTCGAGCCGGCCCGTGAGCTCGTGCTGCAGTCTGAGCGGATGAGCGAGGTCGTCCGCCGTTCGGTGGCCGGCGAGACCGGACGGCTGCGGCTCGGCTTTGCCGGCTCGTCCGTGATCCACCTGGTCGGTCCGATCGCCCGGGCCGTCCGCGTGGAGCGCCCCGGCATCCGACTGGAACTCGTCAGTTCCCAGTTCTCCCAGGCCGGGCTCGAGCGGGTCGTCGACGGCTCCCTCGACCTGCTCGTCGGGCGCTGGGACTTCCTACCCGCGCGCGTCGAGTCGCTGCTGTTGGAGGCTGAATCGCTGGTGGTCGCCCTGCCCACGTTCCACACCTTGGCCAGGGCGGCCCGGCTCGACGCGTCGGCGTTGCGAGACGAGACGTGGATCCCCTTGCAGTCCGCGAGCGGCGGCATACTGAGCAACCGGCTCAACCTGCTTGGCGCCTCGGCCGGGTTCGTCCCGCGCACCGGGCCGGTGGCCCCGGACTCGGCCACCCAGCTCATGCTCGTCGGGGCCGGCGCAGGGGTCGCCTTGACCTTCACCACGGTCGCCGAGAACGTGCCGTCAACGGGAGTGCTCTACCGTGAGCCGACCCCCGCACAGCCCGGCGTCGAGGTCCGGCTCATCTGGCGGCGCGGCGAGGGCAACCCCGCGCTCACCGAGGCGGTGCGGGTCATCCGAGCGGCATTCGGGCCGGGGCCGGACTCCCCGGGCACGGAGTGACCCGGTCGGCCGTGACGCCTAGGGCTGCCCGCCGTCGACGGTGAGCAGGGCGCCGGTCGTGTAGCTCGACAGGTCGCTGGCCAGGTAGAGCGCGGAGCCGACGATCTCCTCCGGCTGTCCGCCCCGGCGCAGCGCGAAACCCTCGGCTCGTCGAGCGAAGGCACCCGGGTCCCACGAGCGGCTCACGTCGGTGAGGAAGGTGCCGGCGAGGATCGCGTTGACCCGCACGGTCGGCCCGAAGGCGTGCGCGAGCCCGACGGTGAGCGCGTTGAGCCCGGCCTTGGCCGCGGCATACGGCAGAACGTGCGGCCGCGGGTGGACCGAGGCGGCGCTCGAGATGTTGACGATGGAGCCGCCGCCGGCCGCGACCATCCGCGTGCCGACGAGCGCGGAGAGCCGGAACGGGCCCTTGAGGTTGACCGCGACGACCTTGTCGAAGAGCTCCTCGGTGACGTCGGTGACGGCGTCGTAGACCGGCGACATCCCGGCGTTGTTGATGAGGATGTCGACCCGGCCGAGCCGGTCGTACACGGTCTCGACAAGCCCGTCGAGCGCCGCCCAGTGCCCGACGTGCGCTGCGAGCCCCCACGCAGGTATGCCGGTCGCGGCCGTGATCTCGGCGGCGGTCGCCTCGCAGTGCTCGCCGTTGCGGCTCGCAACCACGACCTGCGCCCCGGCACCGGCCAAGCCGAAGGCCATCGCTCGGCCGAGACCGCGACTTCCGCCGGTGACCAGGGCGACCCGGCCGGTGAGGTCGATCGCGGGGGATGTGGGGCTGGGCATAGGGGCTCCCGGGTGGTCGGTCAGACGACTCTACTTGACTCCGTCTAATTCATCGCTATGGTAATCATAGTTATCAGAAAGTACCCCCGGGAGGTCGTCGTGAGCGCATTCGGACTCACCGTCGAGCAGGAGCACCTGCGCGAGGTTGCGGCCAAGGTTGCGGCCGAGGTCTACGCGCCGCGCGCGGCCCAGTGGGACCTCGACCGCACCCCGCTACCGCACGACGAGGTGGCCCGGCTGGCCGAGCTCGGCTTCCTTGGCCTGGCCATCCCCGAGGAATACGGCGGGCAAGGGGGCAGCCTCGTCGACGCCCTCGTGGTCATCGAGGAACTCGCCAAGGTATGCCGGCCGGCCGCCTTCCACGTCTTCGAGTGCAACACCGGACCGATCCGGGTGGTGGAGCAGTTCGGCACCGAGGCACAGAAGCAGCGCTGGCTGCCCGCGTCCTGCCGCGGCGAGCAGACGATGGCCATCGGCATCTCCGAACCCGAGGCCGGCTCGGCCGCCACCGACCTCACCACCCGGGCTCGACGCGAGGGCGACGAATGGGTGATCAACGGCAACAAGCGCTGGATCTCCAATGGCGGCCACGCCGACAGCTACCTCGTCTACTGCCGGATGTCCGACCAGCCCGGTGCCAAGGCCATCGGCGCCCTCGTCGTGCCGGCCGACGCTCCCGGCGTGAGCTTCGGAGCGCAGGAGCGGCTCATGGGCTTCCGCGGCATCCCGAGCGCCGACATCTACTTCGACGACGTGCGGGTCCCCGCCGACAACCTCGTCATCGAGGAGGGCGGCTTTGGCAAGCTCTTCGGGGTCTTCTCCATCGAGCGGCTCGGCAACGCCACGATGAGTCTGGCCCTCGGGCAGGCGGCCCTGGACCTCACCAAGGCCTACGTTCAGGAGCGCGAGCAGTTCGGTCGCCCGCTGGTGGACTTCCAGAACGTCCAGCTCTCCGTCGCGGACATGGCCGTGCAGGTCGAGGCCACCCGGCTGCTGGTCATGCGGGCGGCGGCCAATGCCGGCCACGGCCTGCCCGACCCGTACGAGACTTCGGTCGCCAAGTGTTTCGCCAACGAGATGGCCAAGCGGGTGACCGATCTTGGGATGCAGCTGCACGGCGGCAACGGCTACACCGAGGAGTACGGTCTGGAGCGGCTGCACCGCGACTCCCACGGTTGGGCGATCGCGGGTGGCACCCCCGCCATGCAGCGTGTCCGGATCGCCTCGCAAGTCTTCGGACGCACCTTCAACCAGCGGCCCGAGCGGCCGGAGCCGAGGGCGACCTGATGACCGAGCCGGTGGGGCTGTTCGAGCTTCCGAAGCGCTATCTGGACCTGCAGGCGCAGGCACGCGAGCTCGCCCGGGCTTGCGCCCCGTTCGCAGCCGAGGCCGACGAGGCCGACCGTGTCGATGATCGGGTGCTGCAGCGGCTGCGAGACTCGGGCCTCGCACAGGTGACCGTGGCGGCGGCATACGGCGGGCGATTCGACGCGGTCGACTCACTCGCGGTGACCGTCGTGCGCGAGGTCCTCGCCGCAACCTCGGCGCACCTGGACTCACTGTTTGCCATGCAGGGGATCGGCAGCTTCCCGGTTTCGACAGCGGGTTCGCCGCGGGTGCGGGAGACGTGGCTGCCTCGGGTGGCGCGGGTCGAGGCAATCGGAGCGCTGGGGCTGACCGAGCCCGAGGTCGGCTCGGACCTGCGCGCGATCGCCACGACCGTGCGCCAGGAGGGCGACGAACTCGTCCTCGACGGGCACAAGTCCTTCATCACCAATGCCGGCGACGCAAGCTTCTACAGCGTCCTGGCCCGCGAGGGCGCCGACTTCTCGCTCGTCTTCGTGCCCGCCGACACCCCAGGGCTGTCCGTCACCCATCCGCACCAGATCATCGCCCCCCATGTGCTCGGCGACGTGCTGCTCGACGGAGTGCGGGTGCCGCTCGACCATCGGCTCGGCGAGCCCGGCGAGGGCTTCTCGCTCATGCTCGCAACCCTGGCCACCTTCCGGGTTTCGGTGGCGGGCGCGGCCGTCGGGCTGGCGCAGGCTGCGCTGGAGGAGGCCGTCGCCCACGCGACCGGCCGCGAGCAGTTCGGCACGCCGCTCGCGCGGCTCGGCCCGATCCCCGCCCAGCTCGCCCAGTGCTGGGTCGACGTCGAAGCGGCGCGGTGCACGGCATACCGTGCAGCGGCGGCGGCTGCTCGGGATCCCCTTGCGGCGCTCCACCTGTCCTCGATCGCCAAGGTCGCCGCGACCGAGGCTGCGGGCCGGGTCACCGACCGGGCCGTGCAGATCATGGGCCGTTTCGGGCTCGTCCGAGGCAGCACGATCGAGCGGCTCTATCGCGAGGCCCGACCGATGCGGGTCTACGAGGGTGCGACCGAGGTGATCCTCGACAGCCTGGCCAGGCGGCTGGTCAAGGACGTGGCCGCGCGGAGGTCCCCGGCGTGATCGTCGACGCCCACTGCCACGTCTGGCCCGACCACATCGCCAAGGCCGTCCTTGCTCAGCGACCGGCTGGCCTGGACGGCAGCTTCGACGGGACCCTCACCGGTCTGCTCGACACGATGGACACCGCCGGCGTCGACCGGGCCTGTGCCCTCGCCATCGCCAACAAGGCCTCGACGGTCGAGCGGACCAACGAGTGGATCGCCGGTGTGCCTCGCGACCGGCTTGTGCCCTTCGGCACCGTGCATCCCGGGCTGTCCGACGAGGCCAACCTCCGATCGTTGCGCGACAACGGGATCCGCGGGGTGAAGCTGCACCCGCTCTTCCAGGAGCTCGACTTCGCCGACCCGCGCGTGCTCGATCTGATGCGAGCGCTCGCCGATGACCAGGTCACCGTCCTGACCCACGTCGGTGCGGGTGGCGACGCGCAGGCAAACGAACGCGGAGCCCCGGCTGCGCTGCGCCGACTCGTCGACGCAGTGCCCGACCTGGTAGTCGTCGCCTTCCACTACGGCGGCTACCACCGGCTCGACGAGGCGCAGCAACAACTCATCGGCACCCGGGTGCTCGTCGAGACCTCGTGGCCTCCGTCGCTGGCCACCCTGGACCCGCAGCGGATCGTCGAGGTGATCCGCCAACACGGGGTGGATCGGGTGGTCTTCGGCTCGGACTGGCCGATGACCGACCCCGGGGCGGAGATCGCGGCGATCCGCGAGCTCGCCTTGACTCCGCAGGAGCAGCACGCGATCCTCGGCGGGAACCTGGCCCGGTTGCTGCAGCTCTGAAGGCGACGTGATGATGAGCCGAGCCGAGCCCGCTCCCCCGCCGCCCGGGGTCACCGACCCCCAACCGCCGGCTGGTCTCGTCCCGTGCCTGGTGTATGCCGCCCTCTGCGGCTCGGTCGTCGCCGGACTGGGCAACCCGATCGTCGTCGAGGTCTCGCGTGAACTGCGCGTCTCGCTCGAGGCCGCCCAGTGGGCGCTCACCGTCACCCTGCTGTTCGGCGTGGTCTCGACCCCGATCGTCGCGCGGATCGCCGACGGGCGGCTGCGCACGAAGGTGCTCACCGCCGCCCTCGTCATCGTCGCCCTCGGTTGCCTCGTCGGTGCCGTGCTCCCGACGTATGCCGGGCTGGTCACCGGACGAGCGCTCAACGGGTTGGGCTACACACTCGTCGCCCTCACCGTGGGGATCGCCCGCGAGCACCTGAGCGGGCGGCGGCTGGCCCGCACCCTCGCCGTGCTCTCGACGAGCCTGGCCGTCGGTGCCGGCCTGGCCAACCCCGCCGTCGGTCTTGCGGTCGGCCTGTGGGACTACCGTGCCGGCTTCGTCCTGGCCTTCGTGGTGTGTCTCGTGGGCGTGGTGTGGACGTGGCGCGCGCTGCCTGAACCACTCACCCACGTCGACCCCATCCGAGCCGACCCGTGGGGCGCCCTGCTGCTCGTGACCGGCCTGGGCTTGGCGCTGCTGGCCATCACGCACGGCAACTCCTGGGGGTGGCGCTCGGCCGGCGTGCTCGCGATGGCCGTCGCCGGCATACTCCTGCTCGTCGCGTTCACCGCCGTCGAGCTGCGGCTGGCCCACCCGCTGGTCGACCTGCGGCTGGCCGTCTCCTCGGGCGTGCTCGGTGCCAACCTGGGGGCGCTGCTCATCGGCTGGTCGGTCTTCGCCGGGGCAGGAGCGGCGATCATCCTCGTCCAGCAGCGCCCCGCGGGAGGCGTGGGCCTCGGGCTTTCGGTCTTTGTCAGCGGCCTGCTCATGGGGCCGATGGCGCTGGGTTCACTGGTCTCCCCCTGGCTCGCCCGACGGCTCGCCGACCGGGTCGGGGAGCGGGCGCTGCTGCCGATCGCCGCAGCGGCCTGCACCATCGCCTTCGGCGTTTTCGCCGTCCGTCACCATTCACCTGCCGACGTGCTGCTCATGATGGGGCTCATGGGTCTGGGGGTCGGCGTCGGCTATTCGGTGCTGCCGAACATCGTCGTCGCCCGAACCCCACCGGAGCGCACCGCGAGCGCGACCGGGGTCAACCAGGTGCTCCGGTTGCTCGGCGGGGCCGTCGGCGCGGCCGTGGCAGTCGCCGTACTCGTCGCCCACACCGATCCGGCGACCGGGCTGCCCGCGGATTCGGGATATGTCGCCGCGTCGCTGGTCAGCTCGCTGGTCGCGCTCGCCGCCGTGCCGCTCACCTGGTGGCTCGTGCCGCCCCGCCCCTCGTCGCACCGACTTCCCACCCCACCGGAGCCCCTCGGATGATCCTGGAACCCGGCCAGGTCGCGGTCGTCACCGGCGCCGCCAGCGGCATCGGTCGCGCGCTCGCCCATTCCTTCGCCCGGCGAGGCCTGACGGTCGTCGCCGTCGACGTCGAAGAAGGCCCACTCAACGCGATCGTCGCCGAGTTGCACGGGCTCGGCGTCCCCGCCCAGGGGCAGCGCGTTGACGTCCGCGACCCCGAGGCCGTGACCGCCCTCGCCGAGGCGGTCGTCGCGGCATACGGGCGGGTCGACGTTGTCTGCAACAACGCGGGCGTCGTCACCCCCCGAGTGCTCTCCTGGGAGGTCTCGGCTGCGGATGCCCGCTGGACGCTCGAGGTCAACCTGCTCGGCGTGCTCAACGGCATCCGGGCCTTCGTGCCGTACCTCGTCGCGGCCGGTCGCGGCCACGTCGTCAACACCGCGTCCGTCGCCGGGCTCACACCGGTGCCCGGGGGCAGCACGATCGCCTACACGGCGAGCAAGTATGCCGTGGTCGGCGCCTCCGAGACCCTCGCTCTCGAGCTCGCCCACCTGGCACCGGCGGTTGGGGTCACCGTGCTGTGCCCCGGGCCGGTGCCCTCACGGATCCTCGAAGCGGGGCGCAACCGACCGGCCGAGGCCGGAGCGTCGAGCGTCGGCGTCGGTGCCCTGCCTGCTGTGGCGTTGGGGATGACCCAGGTGCCGGCCGAGCAGGTCGCCGAGCTCGTCTGCGCGGCGATCGAGGCGCGCCGAGCGCTCGTCGTCACCGCTGCGGACGTCGCCGAACTGGCCCGGACCCGAGTGCGGCGGCTACTCGCCGAGCTCGACGGCTAGCGGTTGGGCTCGTGGGTGCCGGGTCCGTCCTGGCCATACCGGATCGCGGTGACGGTCAGCAGGGTGATGCCCCGACTGGGCGTCGTCATCCAGATCTGATAGCCGCCGGGGACCGTCCGGATCTCGGCGTGCGTCGGGTGCCAGGCCAACCTGCCCCACTGCGGTTCGACGACGACGTGGAAGATGCCGGTGCGGGGGCGTGCCGCATTCGACGTCGTGTCGAGCCAGCACAGGTCACCGTCGCACATGTACCAGAGCAGGCCGTCGGGACTGACCCCGAATGCGCCGGTCTCCGCTCCGCGCACGGCGGCCGGCGGATAGCGAACCCAGGTCCCCGCGGCCATGTCGACCCGGTAGAGACCCTCGTCGCTGCCGACCCACGCCTGCCGGGTGCCGATGGGGGCGACCCAGCGGCCTCCAACCGGCACGGAGCGGGTGTCTGTGCCGTTGGTCCAGAACGTCCCGCCGAGGCCAGCTGCCCAGACGTAGCCCGGATGGTCGGGATCGGCGACCGGGTCCGTGCCCCACAGTGCGCCGGTCCCGTCGGCGAAGCTGTGCCAGGAACCGTCCTCGAGGTATCCGTTCATCGCCGACGAGCCGCCGGCCCACAGTCGGCCGAGCCCATCCTCGGCGAGCGAGTAGGTGTCGGCGGGCAGGTTGAGGTCGACGTACCCAGCGTCGTCCCATTGCACGAGGCCGCCCCCGGTGAGGGCAATCGCGACGGCGCCCGAGGCGCGCCGGAGGATGGCATTGGTGGACGCCGTGGGGAACTCGAATGGCACGGTGCCCGGGAGGCCATGGCCAAGCTGGGTGTTGTTCTTCCACCGGACGCCGTCCCACACCGCCCATCCGCCGACGGAGGTCGAGACGTTCTGGGTGACGTAGACCTTGCCGTCGGCGCCGATGTCCAGGCCGAGTGGGAAGTTGTCGCCCATCGAGGAGTTGGTGATCCGCAGTCGCTGCCACGTGCCGGTGGCCGGGTCGCGGAACCTCGCCCCCTGAGCACCGGAGGCTCAGATCGTGCCGGTCTGCTCGTCGAGATCGACGCTTTGGATGCCCAGCCCGAAATTGCTCTCGCCGCCGACCCCGAGATCCGTCCAGGCGGCGCCGTCCCACCCCCAGACGTGCCCGTCGCCGTAGCCGACGAGCACCTTCCCGTCGCCGTATCCCTTGAGCCGCTGGATGTACTGCGCGCCGAGCCCGTCCGGCAGCGTCGAAGGCGTCCAGCTGAGGTCGGGGGCATAGGAGCCGAAGGTGTAGCCCGTCTCACCGTTGGCGTCCGGTCCGACGGCGCGGACGGCGAACAGCCGCCCGCGCCCGTCCGTTGGGTCCTTGCCGAGCCAGTAGACGTGGGCGTCGGTGTCGAACAGGGACCAGGCGCGGGTCGCCGAGTCGAAGCGCCGGGCACGATAGGTCGACTCCTCGGTGATGCTGACGAACACCGAGTACGACCCGTCGGGGCGGGGTTGAACGGCGATGCTGGTCGCATTCTCGGCCCACGTCGTGGCCCGACCCGTCCGGGGGTCGATCTGGGCGACGAGGGCACCCTGCGCGGCCCAGACCGTACCGTCAGGTGCGATGTCCAGGTCGTAGGCGCCACCGGAGATGCCAGCGCTCCCGTCCAGGTCCCAGCGCCGCAGCGAGCTCGTCCCGAGTCGCGGGTCCATCGAGAAGACGCCGGTCCCGGAGGCGAACCAGATCGTCCCCTGGGCTTCGGTGATGTCGCGGACCCGTGCAGTTCCGGTGATGTTCGGGCTGCCCAGGATCGGCAGGTCCACGTTGGAGACGTTGACGAACCGGTCCTCGGCCACGCGGTACTGTGCGAGGCCGCCCTCTTCGAAAGTGGGGTCGTAGCCGCCGATCCACGGGTTGCCGTCGACCCCGACGAAGAGCGCCTCGCTCCAGTCTCCCTGGACCCCGGTGTTGCCCATCCGGATGTACTGCATCGAGACGGTGCCCGGTGGCGGCTGGTCGGGTGCGACCGCGTGGGCCGGCACGGTCCACAGGCCGAGCGAGAGGGCGAGCACGACGACGGCGGCGGATCGCTTCATGGGGCCTCCTCGGTTCACGTCTGGCCTGACCGACCCTAGGAGGAGGGGGCACCGTGGGCACCTGCACCAATGGACGGTTGCGGGTGTCCGGGCGGGTCGGGCAAACTCCCCTTCCCACGATCCGCTTCGGTGGCTGGTCTCCCGGCGGTTGGCCGGTGTCGAACCGCGGCTCAGGCCCTACTTTGCGGTGAGGCCGCCGTCGACCGGGATCGTCACGCCGGTGACATAGCTCGACAGGTCAGAGGCGAGGAAGAGCGCGACGTTGGCGATCTCCTCCGGCTGGCTGGCCCGGCCAAGCGGGATGGTCGCGGCGAAGGCGGCCTTGCGTGTGGCGATCTCCTGCTCGTCGTCGATCCGGAAGAACGCGGCCAGGCCGGGGGTCTCCACCTGGCCGGGAGCGATCGCGTTGACCCGGATCCCGTCCGCGGCCAAGGCGAGGGCGTAGGAGCGGACCAGGGCGATGATGCCGCCCTTGGTGAAGGAGTAGAGCGGCGAGAACGGGCTGCCGACCAGGCCCGAGGTCGAGCTGGTGAAGATCACCGAGGCTCCGCCGGCGGCCTTGAGCGCGTCGAGCAGGTGCCCGGTGAGGAAGAAGCTGGACCGGGCATTGATCTCGATCCCGGTGTCCCAGTCCGCCTCGGTGAGCTGCATGCCGGCCGCGCCGGGGATGCCCACGTTGTTGTAGAGCACGTGCAACGCGCCGTGCTCACGGGTCACGTCAGCGCCAAGCCGCTCGAGCGCCCCGAGATCGCGCACGTCGACGGCGGCCGCTGTCGCACTGCCGCCGGACTCGCGGATGCCGGCTGCGGTCGACTCGGCCGCATCGGCGTTGACGTCGACGACAATCACGTGTGCGCCCTGTGCGGCGAACGTCCGGGCCGCGGCCTGGCCCATGCCGGAGGCGCCTGCGGTGATGAGGGCAACCTTGTCCTGCAACAACATTCGTGTCTCCTGAAGGGTCAGGCCGGGCGGGCTGCGGCGGGCTGGGTTTCTCGGTGGGTGAGCAAGTCGGCGAGCGCATAGGCCTGCCGCGTGGCGAAGACGAGCCGGCGAGGCGCATAGGCGTCACCGAGCAGGTGGACGTCGGTATGCCGCCCGCTGACGACGATCTCGTCATAGAGTCGCGAGTCGGAGACCCCGCCGCAGGCCAGGACCGTCGTGTCTACGTCCTCGATCGTGCTCTCGCGCAGCGAGTAGACGTTGCGGGTGCGCACCCGTCCGGGTTCGATCCGGACAACCTCCTGCATCGCACGAAGCACGACCTCCTGCGCGTCGAGGCGGCCGAGGATTCCGCCGGCGATGTAGCGGCCGAGCAACGGGGCCGGGGACGGCGTGGCGAAGACGAGGGTCACCTGGTGACCGCGGCCGGCGAGATAGTCGGCGAGCGAGAGTGGCGGGACATGGTCGTCCTGGGCGACGACGACGACGCGTTGTCCCGGGGTGGCTCGGCCGGCCAGGACGTCGCGGATCTCGAGGACCGCCGGAGCGTCGGCGCCAAGGATGGGCGGCCGACGCGCCCTGGCACCGGTCGCCACCGCGATGGTGTCGGCCGCGGCGCCGAGGGCCGCCTCGAGGGTGGCCTCCCGACCGAGCTCGACGGCGACGCCGGCGCGCCGCAGGCGCTCCCGCTGCCAGGTGAGGTAGGCGGCGTACGTCTCGTGGCGTGGCGCGAGGGCGGCATACCGGAGTTGACCGCCGAGCTCGGTGTCCTTCTCCCACAGGGTGACGCGACGGCCCGCCTCGGCCATCAGCGCAGCCAGCTCCATGCCGGCTGGGCCACCGCCGACGACGAGCAGCCGCTCGGGCCGGTCGCTGCGGGGCAGGGGACCGTCGACCTCGCGGCTCGTGCCGGGGTTGACCGCGCATCCGAAGCCCAGGCCTTCGACATATCGGCGGCTGATGCACTCGTTGCCGCCGACACAGGGGCGGATCTGCTCGGGGCGGCCCTCACGGGCCTTGACGAGCAGGTCGCCGTCGGCGATGTGCGCTCGGGCCATGCCGACCAGGTCGGCCTGGCCCGCGGCGAGGATGCGTTCGGCGACGTCGGGGTGGTTGATCCGACCGGTGTGCACGACCGGCAGCGAGATGGCCGCCCGCAATCGTCCGGCCAGGTCGGCCCATTGCCCGGGCTCGTAGTAGGTGGGCTGGATGTAGCTCGGGTTGCCCCAGGGACTGCCCACCACTCCGTGGACATAGTCGATGAAGCCGGTGGACTCGAGGTACTGGGCCAGCTCGATCCCCGCACCCGCGTCATAGCCCTCTGGCGCCTCCTCGCGCAGGTTGAGCCGGACACCGACGGTCATCGACCCTCCGACCTCGTCACGGATCGCCCGCAGGGTCTCCACGGCGAACCGGCAGCGGTTCTCCAGCGAGCCGCCATACTCGTCGTCACGATGATTGGTGTAGGGCGAGAGGAACCACTCGTGGACGTCGTCGTGGTTGAGGTGCAGCTCGACCCCGTCGGCTCTCCCCTGCAGGGAAAGACGCGCGGAATATGCGTATTCGCGGACGAACTCGGCGATGTCGGCACGGGTCATCACATGCGGGACGAGATTGATGACCGGGGCGCTGAGCGTCGCTGACGGGCCGTGCGGCATACCACCCTGGTGGACGATCTGCACGCTCACCGCGGTCCCGTGCGCGTGCAGAGCGTCGGAGAACGCCTGGACCCGCTCGACGAAGTAGGGCAGCCGGAAGAAGCCGAGCGTCGCCGCGCCGACGCCAGTGGGCTCGAAGCCGGGGATGACGTGGTTACGCAGGTGGGTCGAGAGGGAGGCGACCCACGCGACACCCGCCCGCGCCCGCTGTTCGAAGTACGCGATATTGCGGGCCGCTTCCTCCTCGGTGCCGTAGATGTTGCCGATCGCCGAGGCGTGTGGCGGAAGCATCACCCGGTTGCGCAGCCGCATCGTGCCGACCGTGATCGGCGCGAAGAGATGCGGATAGCGCTCGTCCTGTCCGATCGACGCCGGCTCGCCCACGACACACCTCCTGAGTCACTGCATATCATAACCATAGATTAGTCTCGCCGGAATGGCCCGGCGGGAGATGCGGTGCACGGAGGACCCACGGGCAATCGTCCGCGGTCGCGCGCCTGAAACACACCACCCGCCAGACAGGCACCCTCGACCGCCTTCCTCGCGGTCGAGGGGGCCAACGGTCGAGTTCCCAGGGCGGCACCCGGGTCGCTGGCGCTGCCGGGCTCCCCAGTTGTGAACTGGCCCCGGTCGGCTCAGCCGTGGGGTTGTGTCCTCGCGGCGAGGACGAGCCCGGCCATGGCGGCATCGGCGGCGCCGAGGCCGGTGAGGTCGCACACCCGGATGCCGTCCGGCAGCGCAGCCTCGGCGCTCGCGAGCAGCGAGGGCAACTCGACGACCGATCCAGCGAGCGCGGCAGGCGTGACGTGCTGCAACTCGCCCACCGAGGTGGACTGGGCCAGCGAGTCTGCGACGATCAAGGTGGCCCTGGCGAGGACGGCCGCGTCACATTCGCGCTTGCCGACGCTGTCGGCTCCGACGGCAACGACCAGGGCCGCCGCCTCGAGCCACTCCCCCTCGACTACGGGCACACGCGCCGGCGTCGTCGTGATGACCAGGTCGGCACCCGTGACGGCCTCGCGTGCCGAGCGCGCGGCAATGGGCGAGGTCGCGCCTCCTCGGTGGGGGGCGAGCAGACGCTCCACTGCCTCCGGCGTGCGTCCCCAGACACAGACCTCGGGCGGCAGCAGTCCGGTGGCCGCCAGGGTGCGCAGGGTGAGATCTGCCTGGACGCCGGTGCCGAGCAGGGCGAGTCGGCGCCGTGTGCCAGGCCCGCCGAGCGCCCGCACGGACACCGCGGTCGCCGCAGCCGTCCGTACGTCGGTCAGCCACCCGCCGTCCAGCACCAGCGCTTGCACGGCCCCCGAGTGCGGGTCGAGCACGACGAGCGCGCCGTCGCCGGTCGGTCGCCCGCGCGCCGCGTTCCCCGGGAACCCCGAGGCGATCTTGACGACGACCGGAGCATCGGGAGCGAGTTGAGCACCCTTGACGTGCACCTGCCCGTCCGCGAGGTCGAAGCCGATCGGGCGCGGCTGCTGGGCAACACCCTGGGCGAGCGTCGCGTAGGCGACATGAACGGCCTCGACCGCCGCCGGCAGAGTCAGCGCCCGGACGACCTCAGCACGATCGATGACGCGCGGAATGGGCCAGGATTCGCTCACCCTGGAGAGGCTAGACCGGGTCACGCCCGCGTCCCGGTCTGGACGAGCACCCGGGTTGCCTCGCCCTTGACTTCCGTCGCAACGGCGTCGACGATCCCCGAGCGCAGATTCCACTGCTGCCAGTGCAGCGGGACGTCGAGGTGCCGCCCAGGGGCGAGGTCGACCAGGTCGCCTGCTTCCAACGCGGCGGCGCAGTGCGCGGTCGGCAACATCGCCCAGCCGAGCCCGAGCCTGGTGGCGACCGCGAAGTCGGCGGAGGCCGGCACATGGTGCCGCGGCGGGTCGACAGTGCGTCGGGCCAGCCGCCGGGCGAAGCGGGTCTGCAGACTGTCCTTGCGATCGAAGTCGAGGACCGGCGCCCGGGCGAGCGCCGCAGCCGTGACTCCATCCGAAAACCAGCGCGTGACGAATCCTGTTGTCGCACAAGCCCGGTAGCGCATCCGTCCGATCGGGGTCGACGTGCACCCGGGCACCGGGACCGCTTCGCTGGTCACCGCCGCCATCACCGTCCCCGACGCGAGCAGGCCCGCTGTGTGGCCTTCGTCGTCCCGGACCAGGTCGAGCACGACGTTCTCGCGCGCCGCGACCCGGGCCAGCGGGGGCAGGATCCAGGTGGCGAGCGAGTCGGCGTTGACGGCGATGGCCACGGTGGTGGGTCGGCCGTCGCCTCGCTCGGAGCCCAGCTGTCGCAGGGTCTCGGTCTCGAGCATCGCCATCTGTTGGCCCAGCCGCAGGACGGCCTCGCCCGCCTCGGTGGCCACGACCGGTTTCGAGCGCACCACGAGCACTCGGCCGATCCGGTTCTCCAGCGCCTTGATTCGCTGGCTCACCGCGCTCGGGGTGACGTGCAGGGCCCGCGCGGCCGCGTCGAAGGTGCCCTCGGCCACGACAGCGGCCAGGGTCTCGATCAGCTCGGGAGGGATCTTCATCATCAGACAGGCTAATGGTTCTGAAGAATCCTGAACTGGACCACAGGAGACGCACCGCCCTACCGTCGACGGGTGACCACCACGCAGCTGCTCTCGAGCGCCCTGTCCGGCTTGGGTCTCGGCCTCGGGCTCATCGCCGCCATCGGCGCCCAGAACGCCTTCGTGCTGCGCCAGGGCATCCGACACGAGCACGTGCTCGCCGTGGTCCTCGTGTGCATCGGGTCCGATGCGGTGCTCATCATCGCCGGCGTCGCCGGTGCGGGCGCGCTCTTCACGGCGGTGCCCTGGCTGGTGGTCGTCGCGCGATGGTGCGGCGCGGTCTTCCTGCTCGGGTATGCCGTGCGTGCCGCCCGCCGCGCCTGGCGCCCGGCCGGCGCCGACGACGCTCTTCGCACCGACGAGGCGACTGACGAGGCCTCCGGGGAGGACTCCGGCGTGGCCGCGACACCGGCTCACACCGAGGTGATCGACGGTGAGACCGATAGGGCGACAATCCATGCCCCCAGCGGAGCCGCGCCGACGACGCTGCTCGACGCACCGGCATACCTCCGAGCAAAGCGGCGCGGGACGGGCAGCCGCCTCGCACCCACCCTCGCCACCGCACTCGCGCTGACCTGGCTCAACCCGCACGTCTACCTCGACACCGTGGTCCTGCTCGGCTCGGTCGGCTCGGCCCGAGGCGACGGACGTTGGGCGTTCGCGGCCGGCGCTGCCCTGGGCAGCGCACTGTGGTTCACGGCCCTCGGCCTGGCCGCACGGGCCCTCGCCCCCGTCTTCGCGCGGCCGGGCGCCTGGCGGGTGCTCGACGGACTCATCGCCGTCGTGATGACCGGCGTCGCCGCCGGGCTGGTCCTCGGCAACTGACCCGTCCCGCTCGCTGCCACGGGGTGCTCGGCGAGGTGCGGAGATGGGCCGATCGCCGAGCCGCACAGCGGCCCATTGCCGACACCTGACGGGGAGAGCCGGCCAACCACGGCGATCCCGCCAGCGGGTTCGACGCAATCGGGTATGCCGTGCGGCCTAGGCTGCGGCATGGCCAACCACACGGCATACCGCATCGTCGCGCTCAGCCCCGAGACGTGGCCGGCCTTCGACGCACTAGTGGTGCGGCACAACGGGATCTTCGGTGGCTGCTGGTGCACCTGGTTCCACGACGGTCACCCCAGCTGTCAAGGTCGCGGCGAAACGGCCGAGGGCAATCGGGCGATCAAGCAGCGCCTCGTCGAGCACGGGGTGGCGCACGCGGCGCTGGTGATGGACGGCGACGAGGCGATCGCGTGGGCCGAGTTCGGCACCCCGACCGAGCTGCCGACGCTGCACCACCGCAAGGAGTACGACGCCACGACCACGGAAGTCCCCGACTACCGGATCACGTGCGTCTTCGTCGACAAGCGCTACCGGCGCCAGGGCGTCACCGAGCGCGCGATCACCGGCGCGCTCGAGCTCATCGCCCGCGCCGGGGGTGGGCGGGTGGAGAGCTATCCGCACGACCTCACCGAGCAGACCAAGAAGGTGTCTTCGTCGTTCCTCTACAACGGCACCCGCCGGCTCTACGAGCGGCTCGGCTTCCGCTACGACCGGCCCAAGGGCCTGAAGAACTGCGTGATGGTCAAGGACGTCGCACCAGCCTGACGACGACCTCACCCACTGAAGGTGGCGGATCGGTCAGCCGGTGAAGAACTGCCGCAGGTCGGCCGCCACGAGCTCGGGGACCTCGATGGCCGCGAAGTGGCCGCCGCGCTCGTGCCGCGTCCACTGGACGATGTTCGAATTGTCGCGCTCGGCGAAGGTCCGGATCGTCTGGAAGTCGGCGGCGAAGTCGCTCACCCCGGTGCGCGCGTGGTCTCGGTGACCGGATTGCGAGCGGTGACGGCGTCGGCCGGCACGCAGCTTGCCCGAGCCTGATCTCAGGCCGACCGGGCGCGAACGCGCTCGGGAGTGGTGCCGGTCCATGAGCGGAAGGCCCGGTGGAACGCGGTCGTGTCGCTGTAACCCAGCAGGTAGGCGATCTCGACGGTCGGCAACACACCCTCAGCGAGATAGTGCCGGGCTAGGTCCTCGCGAGTCCGGGCGAGCACGGCCAGGAAGGTCGTGTCCTCGGCATGGAGTTGGCGTTGCAGGGTCCGCGGGCTGGTTCGCAGCCGCTGACAGACGGTCTCGATCGATGAGTCGCCCGCGGGGACGCTCTCGACGAGCACGGCCCGGACCCGTTGCGCCGCAGTCGCCGAGGCATCCAGCTCGTGCAGGCGCCGACGCAGATCCGGCGCGAGGGCGCTCCACATCGCCTTGCTCTCGGTGAGGAACGGGCGGTGGGCGTCGACGCGACCGAACGAGACGGCATACCGGCCGGTGGTGCGCACCCGAGCGCCGACGAAGCGCTCGATCCCCGCCCGCTGAGCCGGAACGAGCGGCTCGACGACCTCGACCCGAGTGGGCCGGACCGGAGCGCGGGTGGCGATGCGGGTCAGCGCGACCCAGAAGAGCAGCTCGCTGAGCGCCAGCAACTGCGGGGGCGCCGGCTCCAGGGGCCAGCGGCAGTGCACTCTCACCCCGTCGTCGGTGGCCACCTCCAGGCGGAGCGGCCCGATGAGGGGTTTGTGCTGGGCCAGCCGGGGGGCGGCGACGGCGAGGTTGGGGCAGCACAGGGCGACAAAGAGTGGCGGCGAGAACAGATCCACGCTGATCGCCTGGCCGATCTCGACGGCGAGATTGCGCTTCCCGACGTCGGGTGAGGCCGCCACCTCCATCTCGACGGCGTCCCACAGGGCGAAGTATTCGGCAGGGGCGAGCTCGATCGGCGGACGGGCGAACAAGTCAGCCGGCAGGCCCGCGCGACGTAGGACTCGCGGCACGGAGATCCGCAGGTCGGCCAGCAGGGCTCGCAGGCTCGGCTCCACGGAGTAGCGATCGCCGGCCATGGGAGTCATGCTACGACGGGAGAGCCGCCGGAGCCTACAACCGAAGACGCCATGCGGCTTGCATCATGCGCTAACCCGGATTGGCGTAACATGTCACTCGTCTGGCGCACCACGGCGTGGCAGCGGCGGTCCCCCTGCGCCTATTCTCAGCCGTGTCCGCGACCGAACACCCCGCAGGAGAATCTCGATGACCACCACCACAAAGGTCGCCCTCGTCACCGGCGCCTCGTCCGGGATCGGCGAGGCGACCGCGATCGAGCTCGCCGACGCTGGCTTCACCGTGTATGCCGCAGCCCGCCGGGTCGAGCGGATGACACACCTCGCCGAGCAGGGGATCCACGCGATCGCCATGGACGTCACCGACGACTCGTCGATGCTGGCCGCCGTCGAGCGGATCCTCGCCGAGCAGGGCCGCCTCGACGTGCTCGTCAACAACGCCGGCTACGGCTCGTATGGCGCCCTCGAGGACGTCCCGATGGACGAGGCCCGCGCCCAGATGGAGGTCAACGTCTTCGGCGCCGCACGCCTCACCCAGCTGGTCCTGCCGGCGATGCGCGCTCGGCGCTCCGGCACCATCGTCAACGTCACCTCGATGGGCGGCAAGATCACCACCCCGCTCGGATCCTGGTATCACGCAACCAAGTTCGCGCTCGAGGCGATCAGCGACTGTCTGCGCCTGGAGGTTGCCCCCTTCGGCATCGACGTGGTCGTCATCGAGCCCGGTGGCGTGAAGAGTGAGTGGTCGGGCATCGCCGCCGACAAGGTCCGGCAGACCTCGGGCACCGGCGTCTATGCCGCCCTGGGCCAGGCCGTCGCGCAGTCCCTCACTTCCGGCTCGACCGAACGGCTCTCCTCCCCGCCGAAGCTCATCGGCCGCACCATCGTCAAGGCCGTCACCGCGCGCCGCCCGCGCACCCGGTATGCCGTCGGCTTTGGCGCGAAGCCGATGATCGCCGCCCACGCGGTGCTGCCGGACCGGGCTTACGACGCGATGATGCGCCGGGTCACCGGGGTCCCCAAGGCCTGACCAACGGGCCGGCCGGTCGAAGCGCACCGGGTCCTGGTGGAGTAGTGCCGTCATTGCGGTCCATGCTGGACCTCACACCGACGTCCGACGTGCGAGAGGCTGAAGTGCGACGACTCTTCTATGGCATGAACGTGAGCCTCGACGGCTTCATCGCCGCCCCGGGCGACGAAATCGGCTGGAGCGGGCCACCGAGCGAGGAGCTCTTCGCCTGGTGGCTCGACCAGGAGCGCGCGAACAGCCTGTCCCTCTACGGGCGCAAGCTGTGGGAGACGATGAGCGCCTATTGGCCGAACGGCGACCAGCAGCCCGACGCCACTCCGGCGGAGGTCGCCTTCGCGCGGAACTGGCGCAGCACCCCGAAGGTCGTGTTCTCCTCGACGCTCGACACGGTCTCGTGGAACGCCCGGCTGGTGCGCGGCGACGCGGTCGCGGAGATCCTCCGGCTCAAGGCCACCGACGGTGGCCCGATGAGCATCGGCGGCGCCACCCTGGCGCGGGCCGCCGTGCGGGCCGGCCTGGTCGATGAGTATGCCGTGGTGACGCACCCGGTCATGATCGGCGGCGGCACACCGTTCTTCGCCGCGCTGGACAACTGGGTCGATCTCGATCTCGTCGAGACGCGGACCTTCCCGGGCGGGGTCGTCCTCGCGCGCTATGCGGCCAGGCGCTGACTCACGACGTCCTTTTGTGCACCGCCGCCGATAGCTCGGCCACGAGGCTCGGGGAGAGACCGCCTGGGGTCGGGGCGGGGAACTCGCGCGGCACCCCGCGGAATACTTCCCAGACCACGGGCGGGACCTCCGGCAACTCGTCCAGCGACGCGATCGCCGGTGCCTCCGTCGCGGCGACGACGCAGGCGAGTTGGTGCGTGCCGGGATCGAGCTTCCCGGTCAGCATCGGAACGACGCCACGGGAGCGGAGGATGTTCGTGTTCGGTTGAAGCGCGTGCACTGCCCCCGCGCGCGAGGCCGACAGGTCTGCGATGAGGCTGCTCGCCGCCCCGGTGGCGACCTGCGCCCCGTGGGCTCGGACGTCCTGCGGCGTCGGTCCCTCGTCGTCGGGGGCAATCGAGAAGCCCGCCTCGACCGCATGAAGCGCGCGAGCCGTCGTCACCGAGTGGATCCGCACATGCCAGGTGCCCTCGCCGTACAGCGCCGTAATCACCTCGACGTCGTCGAACGGCCGCCAGCGGGACCAGACGACGCCCTCGGTGATCCCGCTGTCGATGACCGCCGAGCGCACCCGACGCACACCTTGGTCGTCGGTGAGGACGAGCATCGAGTCGGTGATCCCGGTGGCCGTGAGGTCATCGGGCTCGAGGCTGAACCCGAAGGCCGTCGAATAGGCGAACTTGCCGTATTTCGCGGACCCGTGGCGCATGAACCAGAGGCCGCGTCCGCCGTTGAGCAGTTGAGTCTGTATGCCGTCGGTCTGCGCGACGACCACCGGCTGCGGCTGCGCGCGCGGGCCGGACGCAGCGGCATACCCCTCCTCGGGGGTGGACCAGAACGGGTGGTCCTCGCCGAGCGCGAGGGGGAGCGCCGCCTTGAACGCCCAGTAGGGCGAGCCGGGCCCGTTGTAGGTCTCGGACATGAGCAGGTTGGGGTAGCTGTAGCCGATGCTCAGGACGCCGTTCTCCTTCGCGATCGGCTGCGTGGCCCAGTAGCGCATGTGCCGCGCCCACAAGCCTCGAATGCGACCCCAGGGCAGGGCCTCCTCGCCGGCGAAGGCGAGCGCGCCCCAAAACGCGGCGGCACCGAAGCGGTAGGTGAGGCTGCGCCCGAACGGCACCACCCGCCCGGACGGGTCGAACCAGGCCTCCCAGTCGGGCGCGAACTCGCGCGCTCGGTCACGGAAGCGCTGCGCGCGATCGGGGTCGTCCTTCGCGGCGAGCTGGGCGTAGATGAGGCCGTAGAAGTGGAACCCCCACGGGTTGTAGAAGTCGGTGTTGTCGATGAGGCCGTCCCGATACCAGCCGTCGCCGAGGTAGAAGGACTCGAGGGTGTCGAGGGACTCCTTGACCGCGGCCGCATCGAACGGCCCGCCGACTCGCTGGAAGCCGAGGTTGACCAGGACCCGGAAGAACCACCAGTTGTTCGGTGCGGGAGCGATGGTGCTGATCGGCTCAAGCCAGCGGACCAGGTTGTCCTGCTGGGCCTTGGTCAAGGGGGTGAAGATGTGCTCCGGGACGAGCGCGAGGGCGAGACCGATCGGCGCCATCTCCACGATCCGCTGGTCGGCCGGCGCCGGGATCGGCCCCCAGTACTGGGGGTCGTCCGGGTCGGTGCCGCGCGCGAGGCCGGCCCGGATGAGGTCCCAGTGCGCGAACTCGCCTCCGCCGGCAACCAGCGGCGCGATGCCGAACAACGGGCGCGCGAACGCCTCCAGCTCCACCGTGCGCTGGTCGTAGGTGGTGGTGGTCTCACCCAACTTCACTCGGGCGCCTTCGGCCCGGAAGATCGGCAGCAGTGGAGCGAAGATGTCGGCGATGGCGCGCTGGGCATCCGCCCGCGTGCGAAAGTCGTTTCCTTCGAACGGGTTCACGGCAACTCCTTCGTCTTTTCGCCGCATGAAACGATCGAACCTCGCGCGCCGGCCCCCGCATCCGTCCGCGCGCGCACGATACACCGGCAGGTGTCACCGAGGGGCATCGGGTTCGCCTCGCACCACATCTGCAAGCGAGGGGCGCGCCGACCGCTGAGCGGACTCCGCGACTCGCGCTCGAATTCGGTGAGCGCGCGGCGGCCTCACGATCGCGCTGGGCATGCCTGTCTGGCCGACAGACTGCCCAGCCCGGCATGTCCGCTCAGGCTCCGACCGGCCAATGGATGACCTCGAGTTCAGGCATCGGGAAGTCCTTCGGGTTGCCGGTGACGAGCGGTGCCCCCGCCGTGACACAGGCGGCAGCGATGAGGCAGTCGGCCTGCCACAGGGTCACGCCTGCGGCGGCGTGCTCACGTCGCCAATCGCCGGCACGCCAGGCCACCTCGCTCGTGATCGGCAGGACGATCAGACCGTCGAAGAGCCGATGCGCGACGTCTCGTTCGGCGGCCCTCAGCCCGCGGACGATCTCCTCGACGTTGACAACGGTCGTCGCCGGCCTGATGCCCCGGTCGACCAGGGCGGTCACCCGGGCTACAGCTGGCCGTCCCCGCAGGTAGTCGATGAGCACGGTGGTGTCGAGCACGTGGAGCATGTCGGCCTGCCGGGCCTCAGCCCGCCCGGCGAGCGTCGCCCCGACGACCGGTCCGCACCCACCGGGCCGGGTCTTCGTCCCAGTCATGCGAGTCCTCGCCGTCCTTCAGGGCTCCGGCAGCGCCCAGAAGCGATTCGGCGCGTCGGGCGTCCTCGACGGCCTGCGCGACGGCACGGCGGACGAAGCCACTGCGTTCGCGCGGGCCGGCGAGCCGGTCCACCTCACGAACCAGTTCGTCGTCCAACTCTATGTGCATTCGCATGTGCAGAGCTTAGCACCAAGGATTGGGCCGATCTGGCACAGGAGGCGACGGGCGACGCGGCTGCGCTAGTCGCCGCGATTGTCGGTGGCACCGAGAGTGGTGAGGAGGGCGCGTTGAGCGTCCCGGGAGGCCGAGAACCTCTACGGCGCTCGGGGCCACGCCCAGCAGAGGCTGGGGCCGTCAAACCAGTAAGTCTCCGGACAGGCCGGGGCGATTCACCGTCGCTCCCCGCTGAGAACGACGACAACGACTACTCGGGGTGGGCGCGCAGGTAGCGGCCGAAGTGGGGGACGGTGAAGGCGATCCGGCCCCGCTCGCTGGAATAGACCAACCCCTTCTTCATCAGCGAATCCCTTGCCGGAGAAAGTGATTGGGGTCGCTTGCCGAGAACCGTCGCGACGTCGGCGGTGGCCACGGAGTCCAGCTCGACCGCGAGCGCGGAGGGGTATGCCGTGCTCCCGCCATCCCCCGGCACCTCGCTGTATGCCGCCTCGGCCATCGCCCGCAGGTACTCCCGCTCGGCGGGTGTCGCTCTCTCGTAGCGGGATCCAAAGAAGCCGACCGCCAGCTCGGCCTCGGCCTCCGGCGCAGCGACCGCGACGTCGGCCGAACCGATGTCTGGACCCACTGCCACGTCCCAGACGGCCTTGCCGTAGGCCTGGACGAAGTAGGGGTAGCCGGCGGTCACGGCATACATCGCGTCGAGTGCCTCCGGCGACCAGGAGGCGCCCTCGTCGCCCGCGGGCGACGCGAGCGCGACGTCGGCCGCCGCGCGCTCGAGCCGGTCGATCCGCGAATAGCGAAACAGCCTCTCCGAGTATGACTTCGACGCAGACAGCACCGCCGGCAGGTGCGGCAGGCCAGCCCCGACGAGGACCACGGGCAGGCCGGTCTGCGAGATCTCGTGGGCGGCGGCGCACAGAGCCGACACGTCGGCCGGCCCGAGGTCCTGCATCTCGTCGATGAAGATCGCCACCCCGACACCCCGGTCGGCGGCCAGTCCGCCTACGTCGGTGAGCAGTTCGACGAGGTCGATCTCGATGTCGCCCGAGTCGGCCCGGCCGGTCACCGCTGGCGCGTCGATCCCGACACTCCATCGGTCGCGCAACCGAGCGGCGCCCGACAAGGCCCGCCCGCCGCTCCCCCGCGCCGGCCCCGTCTGCGACCCGGAGTCGCGCTGGGCAAACGCCTTGACCACCCCGAGCACGTGGGCAACCTCGTCCGGCTGCGGGTGCCCGAGCTCGCGCACCGCCATGTGCAGCGCCGCCGACAGCGGCCGACGCAGCGCCTGATCCGGACGCGCCTCCAACTTCCCTGTGCCCCAATGAGATCTGACCGCCGACGAGCGCAGCGCGTTGAGCAGCACGGTCTTGCCGACTCCGCGCAGTCCGGTGAGCACCACCGACCGCTCGGGGCGGCCCCGCGCCACCCGCTCGAGGGTCACGTCGAAGGCCCGCAACTGCTCGTCGCGGCCGGCCAGCTCAGGCGGCCGCTGCCCCGCCCCGGGCGCATAGGGGTTGCGGATCGGGTCCATGATCGGACTGTATGCCGCTATCTAGTGTTCACCCGATATTTCGGGATACACCGCTAGGCCGTGTCGCGGGCCCGCTGCTCCGCTCCGCTTGCGGGCCTCCGCCCCAACCACTGCGCCACCACTACCCCGCCGCTACGTCCACCGCGACCTCGCTGCCCAACGCCCAGCCCGGGCGCAGCGGCAACGTGTCACCGCTCCAGAACGCCCCCGGGTCGTACCAGTTCACCGGGAATGCCGGGTCGAGCAGCCCCATGTCGGCATAGGTCGCGGCGACGACCTCCGCGCAGTAGGCGACCTCGGGGCGCACCCCCCGCCGCAACCGCTCGCGACGGGAGACATGCGCGTCCCGTCCGGAGAGCCACCGCCAGGTCAACCGTGCGGTGCTCGGGAAGGACACCCCGTCGAGCCGGGCGATCGTGCGCAGCAGGGCATCCTCGTGCGACCGGCCCACCTCGGGTGAGAGTTGGCGCAGCCAGGCGCGCTGCCCGTGGGTGTCCTGCCAGCGCACCACGGCCTCGCGCAGATCGTGCAGCTGCACGCCTCGGTGGTGGGTGCCGGTCCACACGTCGACCAGGTGCTGGCCAGCCTCGGCGTGCCACATGAGCGGCGGGAGGTCGTCGAGGACGACCGCCATGCCCACGTGATTGACCGGCGCATTCGTGAGTGTCTGGATGGCCCGGTCCGCGACCGTGTCGCCGCGGAAGATCCAGATGTCCCCCGTGCGGGTCAGCTCGACCGCGGTGTCGAGGGGGATCCGGTGCGGCGAGGCGGTCATGCGCCCCAGTCTGCCTGCACGGCATACTCAACTCATGGCTCGCTCGTGGTGGAAATGGGTCGGGCTGGCCGGCGCCGCGGGCGTGCTCGCCACCGGGGTCGTCGTCGCGCGCAACGAGCGGGCCCGGCGCAGCTACACCCCCGAGCAGGTCCGCAAGCGGCTGCGCCAGCGGCTGGCGGAGGCGACGCCGGACGGCGAACGCACCTCCTGACCCCGGCGTCCGCTGGCCGATTCAGCGTCGGCGCGGCCGGCGACAGTGCGCTTCGACCGTGGCCGCGAGCGTGCGGTAGAAGTCCGGCTCGCGCAGATAGGCCAGGTGGGTCGTCGCCGGGTTGCCGGGCCACGCGAAGTCGGCATCGTGGGCCCCGGCGACGCGCCCCTCGGCCGGGAAACTCAGCACGTCGGTCGAGCTCCACGCGTTCCACAGGTAGCCGAGCCGCTCCACGGGCACCGGCACTCGAGCGGGTGACTCGCGGCGCAGGAACATCCCCAACTCGGCGAAGAGTCCCAGCTGGCCCGCACTCGCGCACCAGAAGTCGACGCGAGGTATGCCGCCCTCCCGCCCTGTGGAGGCGGACCCATCGCCGCTGCGCCCGCTGGCCGCCTCACGCGCCCACGGCTCGAAACCGGTGAGCGCGTCGTAGACCAGCTGCCCGCCCATGCTGTGGCTGAGCACGACGAGCGGCTCACCGGGTGCTCGCTCGACGTCGGGCGACGCGGCCGCCTGGAGCGCGTCGATGACCCGCCGGGCGATCAGACCGGGCTGCTGGCTGGTACCCCGCCCGTCGAGGTAGCTGAGCACGTCGCCGACGAAGGTCGGCAGCACCTCGTTGAACGGCCGGCGCACCTCGCCCATCGTCAACCGCACGGTATGCCGCCGACGCGCCGTCCAGTCGGCCACCAGCCCCGCCACGCGCTGCCCAAGCTCGGGCTCGTACTTGTGCATCCGCGTGCGGACCCGCTTCTCCAGCCAGGTCGTCTGGCGGCGAGGCGTCCGCGCAGCCAGCTGAGCATGGGTTGCCGAATCCTGGACTACCTCCCACACCGCACGAACCGCCGCCGGCCATGCCGAGGGCGGGAATTCATCGAAGAGCTTGCGCTGCAACGACTCTCCGAGCTGATCCACCGCGAGGCTCGCGGGAACGGCCGCCGGGGTGAACTCGGGCAGCCCGGTGTCGACGGGGTCCTCGTCTTGCGCGCCGAGGTCACCCCAATAGACGCGCAGCAACTCGACCCGATCGGGCTTCTTCGGTCGCAGGGCAGGGGCCACGTGCTCGCGCAGCCCCGCCTCAACCTCCGCCCAATCGGCGCCCTGGGTCAGGCGTTGGGCGGCGGCATAGTCGGGATCGCCGGGGTCGCGGACCCCGACCCCGTGGACGTAGACGATGGGCACGGCGCCTCGCTCCTCAGCTCAGTTCGACCAACTCGAAGACCTCGTCGGGGTGCGCGATCGACTCCTGCTCGGCGACCAGACGCATCTCGGCCGCGCCGAGGCGATGGGTGGCCTCGAGCACGGCATACATGCTGGCGGCGGTGCGCGAGAGAGCGACCCGCGGGCCGTCGGTGAGGGTGTGCGCGAGGAAGATCGCGGTGGTCGCGTCGCCACCGCCGCGCACGACCATGTCGAGCATCGGGGTCGTGACGATCCAGGCTCCCGACTCGGCCACGCAGGCCATCTGGATCGAGCCGGCCGGGGTTTGGTCGGTGAGGACCGACGTGACGAGGACCGTGCTCGGCCCGGCGCGCCGGAGGTCGGCGATCGCGCCGAGCAACTGCGCTTGCGTCGTGATCTGGTGTCCCGCAAGGAATTCCAGCTCGAACTGGTTGGGGGTGAGGATGTCGGCGTGCGGGACGACCTCGTCGCGCAGGTAGTCGGGGATGCCCTGGCGGACGAAGAAGCCGCGCCCCGTGTCGCCCATCACCGGGTCGCAGCAGTAGAGCGCGGCCGGGTTGGCGGCC
>WBZT01000705.1_pt1 | contig 26138 bp, 15 predicted proteins | sample 5204241 | NCBI WGS metagenome assembly WBZT01 (sample SAMN12344358, study PRJNA552823) | activated sludge metagenome | biome: Activated sludge suspended growth; feature: Nitrification reactor; material: Wastewater; isolation source: activated sludge from nitrification reactor of wastewater... | reverse complement strand
CCAGCCAAGCTCCCGGCGCTGTGCTGACGATCGTCTTTCCTGCGGTGATGGCTTGCCGCAGGGGGTATTGAAACTGAAGCGCGAACGATTCTGTTATTAGGCATGAATTTTGCTTATTTTTTAGCTTGCGACGCTGATCGCTTGGACAGCCTTGCAAGAGCATCGGGCGCCTCTTTTCGGTGCCAGAGAGACGAGTTCGTGCACTTCCTTGGTGCGGCGCAGCATCTTGAATGGTTGGGCTATTCAGGGTATAGTCGCCAGTCCCCGTGAGTGACCCGGACGATCGGCTTAGCGCCGGACGCCGTGACGTTCCAGTCAGGGCTTGACCGGGTAATGTCTTTGTTTTTTGAGGATTCGAGTGTGATGAATGCGGCCATACCTGAAGGGCAGGGGCTTTACGACCCAGCCAACGAGCACGATGCCTGCGGCGTCGGTTTTGTAGCGCACATCCGGGGCAAGAAGAGTCACTCGATCATCGAGCAGGGCCTGCTGATTCTGAAGAATCTCGATCACCGCGGCGCGGTGGGCGCCGACCCGCTGATGGGAGACGGCGCCGGGATCCTGATCCAGATTCCGGACGGCTTGTTTCGTGAGGAGATGGCCAGGCAGGGTATCTTGCTTCCGCAACCCGGCGACTATGGCGTAGGGATGGTGTTTCTGCCCAAGGAGTCTGCTTCGCGCCTGGCCTGTCAGGAAGCAATCGAGCGTGCCGTCCGTTCGGAGCACCAGATCGTTCTGGGTTGGCGCGATGTGCCGGTCGACCACGCCCTGCCGATGTCACCGACGGTGCGTGCCAGGGAACCGGTGATTCGCCAGATCTTCGTTGGTCGTGGATCGGACATCATGGTCACCGACGCACTCGAGCGCAAGCTTTACGTGATCCGCCGCAGCGCGGCCAACGCCATTCAGGCGCTCGGGCTGAAGCATAGCAAGGAGTTCTACCAGCCGTCGATGTCGGCGCGGACGATCGTTTACAAGGGTTTGCTGCTCGCCCACCAGGTCGGCGAGTACTACACCGACCTCAAGGACCCGCGTTGCATTTCGGCGATGGCGCTGGCCCACCAGCGTTTCTCGACGAATACCTTTCCGACCTGGCAACTCGCTCATCCGTTCCGGATGATTGCGCACAACGGCGAGATCAATACCCTGCGCGGCAATTACAATTGGATGCGCGCGCGTGAGAAGGGGACTTCATCGCCGCTGCTTGGCGCCGATCTGGAAAAGATCTGGCCACTGATTTATCCGGGGCAGTCCGATTCTGCCTCCTTCGACAATGCGCTCGAGCTATTGGTGATGGGCGGTTATTCGCTCGCGCACGCGATGATGATGCTGATTCCCGAAGCCTGGGAATCGCACACGCTGATGGACGAGAGGCGGGGAGCATTCTACAAGTACCATGCGGCCATGATCGAGCCCTGGGATGGCCCGGCGGCCGTGGCCTTCACCGATGGGCGCCAGATCGGCGCCACCCTTGACCGTAACGGCCTGCGTCCGGCCCGTTACCTGGTCACCGACGACGATCTGGTCGTGATGGCGTCGGAGGCCGGTGTGCTGCCGATTCCCGAGGAGCGGATTGTCAAGAAGTGGCGCCTGCAACCAGGCAAGATGTTTCTCATCGATCTCGACCAGGGACGCATCATCAACGATGCGGAACTGAAGGATACGCTGGCGCTGACCAAGCCTTATCAGGATTGGCTGAGCCGAATCAACATCAAGCTCGACGACTTGCCCGTGCCGAAGAACGTTGCGCCGAGTGCCTGTTCGGTACCTTTGCTCGACCGTCAGCAGGCCTTCGGTTATAGTCAGGAAGACCTCAAATTCATTCTCGAGCCGATGGCCACCTCGGGTGAAGAGGCCACCGGCTCGATGGGCAATGATTCGCCGCTGGCCGTTCTGTCGAATCGCAGCAAGCCACTGTTCAACTATTTTCGACAGTTGTTCGCACAGGTTACCAATCCACCAATCGACCCGATCCGCGAGCAACTGGTGATGTCGCTGGTGTCCTTCATCGGCCCCAAGCCGAACCTGCTCGGGATCAACGAAATCAATCCGCCGTATCGTCTTGAAGTCGCGCAGCCGGTTCTCGATTTCGACAACATGGCAAAGTTACGCCGTATTGCGACCTACACTGGCAACAAGTTCCACTCCGCCGAGCTCGACATCTGCTATCCGCTGGCCTGGGGTCACGAAGGCGTCGAGGCCCGGCTGGCGTCGCTGTGCGCCGAAGCCGAGGATCATGTGCACAAGGGATCGAGCATCCTCATCGTCTCGGATCGCCGGGTCGACGCGACGCATGTTGCAATCCCGGCGCTGCTGGCGACTTCGGCGGTGCATCACCATCTGGTGACCAAGGGGTTGCGTACCAGGGTCGGCCTGGTAGTCGAAACCGGCGCTGCGCGCGAGACGCATCATTTTGCCTTGCTTGCCGGTTACGGGGCGGAAGCGGTGCACCCCTATCTGGCTCTTGAAACCCTGCAGCAGATCGCCGGTGGCGATGTCGAGAAAGGTGATAAGGCCATCAGGCATTTCATCAAGGGCGTCGGCAAGGGTCTGCTCAAGGTCATGTCCAAGATGGGCATCTCGACCTATATGTCCTATACTGGGGCACAGATCTTCGAAGCCATTGGTCTGCAGAAGAAGATGGTCGACAAGTATTTCACCGGTACGTCGACGCAGGTGGAAGGGATCGGTGTCTTCGAAGTCATGGAGGAGGCGATTCGCCTGCACAAACAAGCTTTTGGTGACGACCCGGTGTTGGCGACCATGCTCGATGCCGGTGGCGAATACGCTTATCGCGTGCGCGGCGAAGAGCACATGTGGACACCGGATGCGATCGCCAAGCTGCAACATGCCACGCGTACAGGCAAGTACGAGACCTACAGGGAATACGCGCAACTGATCAATGACCAGACGCGGCGCCACATGACGCTGCGTGGACTGTTCGAGTTGAAGCCCGCCGGTGCGCCGGTGCCGCTTGATGAAGTCGAACCGGCCAAGGAAATCGTCAAGCGTTTTGCCACCGGAGCGATGTCGCTCGGGTCGATTTCAACCGAAGCCCACAGCACCCTGGCGATTGCCATGAACCGTCTCGGCGGCAAGTCGAACACCGGCGAGGGTGGCGAGGATCCGGCACGCTTCAAAGTGCTCAAAGGCAATGAAAAGGTTTCCGATGTGGTCGGCAGGACGCGCATCGAACGCGACTATCAGTTGCAGCCTGGCGACAGCCTGCGCTCGGCGATCAAGCAGGTTGCTTCCGGGCGTTTCGGGGTGACGACCGAGTATCTGGTCAACGCCGACCAAATCCAGATCAAGATGGCGCAGGGTGCCAAGCCGGGTGAAGGAGGGCAGTTGCCAGGTCACAAGGTGTCCGAATACATCGGCTACCTCCGCCACTCGGTGCCCGGTGTCGGACTCATTTCGCCACCACCGCATCACGACATCTACTCGATCGAAGACTTGGCGCAGCTCATTCACGATCTGAAGAACACCAACTCCAGGGCCTCGATCAGCGTCAAACTGGTCTCCGAAATCGGTGTCGGTACGGTTGCGGCCGGCGTGACCAAGGCCAAGGCCGACCATCTGGTGATCGCCGGCCATGACGGCGGCACAGGCGCCAGCCCGCAATCGTCGATCAAGCACGCGGGTTCGCCATGGGAGCTGGGTCTTGCCGAGACCCAGCAGACGCTGGTGCTCAACTGCCTGCGTGGGCGTGTTCGGGTACAGGTTGACGGGCAGATGAAAACCGGGCGTGATGTCCTGATCGGTGCGCTGCTCGGCGCCGACGAGTTTGGTTTCGCGACGGCGCCGCTCGTCGTCGAAGGCTGCATCATGATGCGCAAATGTCACCTCAACACCTGTCCGGTGGGTGTGGCCACGCAGGATCCGGTGCTGCGCCGCCGGTTTTCCGGTCAGCCCGAACATGTCGTCAATTACTTCTTCTTTGTCGCCGAGGAAGTGCGCGAACTGATGGCACAGCTCGGCATTCGCAGTTTCAACGAGTTGATCGGCCGCAGTGATCTGCTCGACATGCAAAAGGGGATCAGTCACTGGAAGGCACAGGGGCTCGACTACAGCCGTATTTTTCACCGCCCGGAAAACCCGACCGGCGCACCAGTATTTCAGTGCGAACAACAGGATCACGGTCTGGCAAAGGCGCTCGATAATCAGCTGATTACACTCGCCCAACCGGCTCTGGATCATCGCGAGAAAGTCAGGATCGACCTGCCGTTGCGCAACATCAATCGAACCGTCGGGGCGATGTTGTCCGGTCGAGTGGCGGAGATCTACGGGCATGCCGGATTGCCCGACGGCACCATCGAGATTCATTTCACCGGCACCGCCGGGCAGACCTTCGGTGCCTTCTTGGCGCGCGGAGTGACCCTGGACCTGATTGGTGAAGCCAATGACTACGTCGGCAAGGGTTTGTCGGGTGGACGGATCATTGTCCGTCCGAGTGCAGGTTTCCGTGGTGAGACGATGCACAACATCATCGTGGGCAATACCGTCCTTTATGGCGCGATCGAGGGCGAGGCGTTCTTTGCCGGTGTCGCCGGCGAGCGCTTTGCTGTTCGCAACTCGGGGGCCACCGCCGTCGTCGAGGGAGTTGGTGACCATGGCTGCGAGTACATGACCGGTGGTACAGTCGTCGTGCTCGGCATGACCGGCCGCAACTTTGCGGCGGGCATGTCCGGTGGCGTGGCTTACGTGCTTGATGAAGAAGGGAGCTTCGAGTCGCGCTGCAATATGGCGCAGGTGTCGCTGGAGCCGGTCGAGGAGGAACTGGTGGCCCGCCAGGGCAGCGACGCCGGCGATGATCTCGAGGGTCACGGCAAAGTGGATGTACGCCATCTCGGGGTAATCGACGAAGTGCTGCTCAAGGGACTGATCGACAAACACTATCGGTATACCGGCAGCCGGCAGGCGCTGCGATTGCTCAATGACTGGGAGCGGTGTCGCAGACGCTTCGTGAAGATCATGCCACATGAGTACCGTCGGGTGCTCAGCGAACTGGCAGCGCAAAAGCAATTGGAGGCAGCATAAGCATGGGTAAGCCGACTGGATTCATCGAGTATCAGCGTCTGGCGGAGGCCAGTGAGCCCGCCGCATTGCGCCTGAAGCACTACCGCGAATTTGTCAGGACCCTCACCGACGAGCAGGCGAAGCAGCAAGGGGCTCGCTGTATGGATTGCGGGATTCCGTTCTGCAACACCGGCTGTCCGGTCAATAACATCATTCCTGACTGGAATGACCTGGTTTACCGTGGTCATTGGGAACAGGCGCTGGCGGTACTGCATTCCACCAACAATTTTCCGGATTTCACCGGCCGGATCTGCCCGGCACCCTGCGAAGCGGCGTGTACGCTCAATATCAACACCGACCCGGTGGGCATCAAATCGATCGAGCATGCGATCGTCGACAAGGGTTGGGAAAAGAACTGGATCGTTCCGCAGCCGCCGAAAGTCAGGACTGGCAGGAAAGTGGCCATCGTCGGTTCCGGCCCGGCCGGTCTGGCGGCTGCCCAGCAGCTGGCACGCGTTGGGCATGCGGTGGTCGTCTTTGAAAAGAACGACCGTATAGGTGGCCTGATGCGCTACGGAATTCCCGACTTCAAATTCGAGAAATCGCATATCGATCGCCGCATCGAGCAGATGCAGGCTGAGGGCGTCGAGTTTCGTGTCAACCAGGAGATTGGCGGCAGCGGTGCCAAGGCAGTGCCGGTGGCGCAGTTGTTGGCCGACTTTGACGCGCTCATCGTCGCCGGTGGCGCCGAGTTGCCGCGTGACCTCAACGTGTCCGGCCGCGACCTCGACGGCGTGCATTTCGCGATGGAGTTCCTGCCGCAACAGAACCGGGTTAACGCCGGTGACCCAGTGCACGCGCAAATTCTCGCCACTGGCAAGCGGGTGGTCGTGATCGGTGGTGGCGATACGGGTTCCGACTGCGTCGGCACCAGCAACCGGCATGGCGCGCTATCGGTTACCCAGTTCGAGGTGATGCCGCAACCACCGGAGCAGGAGAACAAGAGCCTGACCTGGCCGTATTGGCCGCTCAAGCTGCGGACCTCTTCTTCGCACGAAGAAGGTTGCGCGCGCGACTTTGCTGTTTCAACCAAGGAGTTCGTTGGTGAGAATGGCAAGGTGAAAGCCCTCAAGGTGGTTCGCGTCGACTGGAGCGAAGGCCGCATGCAGGAAGTTCCCGGCAGCGAAACCGAGATTGCGGCCGACCTGGTATTGCTGGCCATGGGCTTTGTCTCGCCGGTCAGGCAAGGCCTGCTGGAGCAACTGGCGGTTGAGCTCGACGCACGCGGCAACGTCAAGGCGACGACCGATGGGCAAGGCTGTTACGCCACCAGTGTCGCGAAAGTGTTTGCCGCCGGCGACATGCGGCGCGGCCAGTCGCTCGTCGTCTGGGCAATTCGCGAAGGTCGGCAATGCGCGCGTGAAGTGGATGCTTTCCTGATGGGTCGTTCCGATCTGCCGCGGTGACACGTCATCATGAATTGCATTCTGTGACGAATGCAATTCGCGCCGTCGTTGCTGCTGGCTGCGGCAATGACGGTTTTTTTAATGTGCAAGTCGCGTCAGCAACTCAAGAATTTTCCCTCTCCACTTGCGTGAGAGGGGGAAACGGTCATGATTTTTCCAGGCACCCCGATCATGAAAGTCATGACTGTTAGGTCAAGAACGGCGCCGAAGCGTGACATTATTGTGAGTTGTTCACGTCTGAAACTGAAATAATATACGGCAAGTTGATTGGCGACTGTCGTGGTGCCGATCTGCTCCGGATCTGGCTCGTCCACCGGCGCACTGTTGCCGTGCGAGGGCAGGCAGCAGGAGAAACTCCAACCATCGCGTTCTACCGGGTTCCTGTTCATGAATATCGTCATTCTCGCCGCCGGGCAGGGCAAGCGCATGCATTCCAATTTGCCCAAGGTACTGCATCCACTGGCCGGCAAGGCGCTTCTCGCGCACGTGCTGGATACCGCCCGCAGCCTCGTGCCGCAACGCCTCTGTGTGGTCTATGGGCACGGCGCTGATGCCGTGCGGACGACGATCGATGCTCCGGACCTGGTCTGGGTCCTGCAGGAGCCGCAACTCGGGACTGGTCACGCCGTCATGCAGGCCCTGCCGCATCTGGGCTCCGCCGGGACAACACTGGTACTCTACGGTGACGTGCCCCTGATTCAAACGGAAACGCTCAAGCAATTAGTGCATGCGGCGCGCGACGCCCTGGCCATTCTGACCGTCGAACTCGCCGACCCCGACGGCTACGGTCGAATCGTCCGCAACGCAGCCGGCGAGGTGGTGCGCATCGTCGAGCAGAAGGACGCCAGGGCCGCGGAGCGAGCGATTCGTGAAGTGAATACCGGCATCGTCGCACTACCGACGGTCTACCTGTCCGATTGGCTTGGCCAGCTTTCGAACGACAACGCGCAGCAGGAGTACTACCTGACCGACATCGTCGGGATGGCGGTTGCCGCAGGCGTGCCGATCCGTACGACACCAGCGCAGAGCGAAGCGGAGGTACTGGGAGTCAATAGCAAGGGGCAACTTGCCCAACTCGAGCGGGTTGCCCAACGTCGAATCGCCGAACGTCTGATGGAGCAGGGCGTTCGCCTTGCTGACCCGGCACGCATCGATGTGCGTGGCGAACTGCTCTGTGGGCGCGATGTATTCATCGACGTGAACTGCGTTTTCGAGGGCCGGGTGGTTCTCGAAGAAGCTGTCGAGGTCGGACCTGCCTGTGTGCTGAAGAATGCCCGTATCGGTGCCGGTTCCCGTCTGGCCGCCTTTAGTCACATTGAAGGCGCGACTGTCGGACCGGATGGCGTGATCGGACCTTTCGCCCGTTTGCGTCCGGGGACTGAACTCGCCGCCGGTGTCCATGTCGGCAACTTTGTCGAACTCAAGAACAGCCAGTTTGCAGCGCTTTCGAAGGCCAATCACCTGGCCTATGTCGGCGATGCGGTCGTCGGCAGCCGGGTCAACATTGGTGCCGGCACGATTACCTGCAACTATGATGGCGCCAACAAGTTCAAGACCATCATCGAGGACGATGCCTTTATCGGCTCCGATACGCAGTTGGTCGCACCGGTCACGGTGGGTCGTGGCGCCACGCTGGGTGCCGGGACGACGCTGACCAAGGACGCTCCGCCAGACACGCTGACCATCTCGCGTGCCCGGCAGATTTCCATCCCCGGCTGGAAACGGCCACAGAAGAAATGATCTGACCATGTGTGGCATCGTTGCTGCGGTCGCTGACCGCAATATCGTTCCTGTTCTTCTCGAAGGCTTGCGCAAGCTCGAATATCGTGGCTACGATTCGGCAGGTCTCGCCCTGATCGACGCCCGAGGTCTACGCCGGTTGCGCTCGGTCGGCCGTGTTGCCGAACTGACCGCGCAGGTCGATGAGTCGCATGTTGCCGGCGATACCGGCATCGCACACACGCGCTGGGCCACGCATGGCGTTCCCTGTGAACGCAATGCCCACCCGCATATCTCCGCCGGTCTGGCCGTGGTGCACAACGGGATCATCGAAAACCACGAACCTCTGCGTGGACGCCTCAAGGCGCTGGGTTACCAATTCACCTCGGATACCGATACTGAAGTGGTGGCGCACCTGATTGCTCATGAACTGAAGACCACCCCGGACTTTCTGAGCGCTGTTCGTCAGGCGATCGCGCAACTGCAGGGGGCCTACGCGATTGCCGTGCTGCGGGAATCGGACCCGAGCCGAGTGGTGGTCGCGCGCGAAGGCGCACCCTTGCTGCTGGGCCTCAGCGATGACGCCTGCTACGCAGCTTCCGATGCCTCGGCACTGGTGCAGGTCACGCGCCGGATGGTCTATCTGGATAACGGGGACTGCGCCGAGTTGATGCGCGGCAGTTACCGCATCACGCGGGTCAATGGGACGCCGGTGGAGCGTCCCGAGAGCGAATCTCAACTCTCGGCAGAGGCGATCGAGCTGGGCAATTACCGGCACTACATGCAGAAGGAGATCTTCGAGCAGCCGGTCGCGCTGGCCAACACGCTCGAGATGCTCGGTGCGGCGCGCAGCATCCAGCCCGGGATCTTCGGTGCCGAAAGCGAAACGATCCTTGGTGAGGTCCGGCAGGTTTTGATCATCGCCTGCGGAACCAGCTATCACGCCGGGCTGGTTGCCCGTTACTGGCTCGAGTCGATCGCCGGCATCCCGTGTTCAGTGGAAGTGGCCAGCGAGTATCGCTATCGTGACTCGGTGCCCGACCCGCAGACTCTGGTCGTGACCATCTCTCAATCAGGCGAAACCGCCGATACGCTGGCTGCGCTGCAACATGCCAAGGCCTTGGGCATGAAGTACACGCTCTGTATCTGCAACGTCCCCGAGTCTTCGCTGGTGCGCGAGAACAGCCTGCGTTTCATTACCCGTGCGGGTCCGGAAATCGGTGTGGCTTCGACCAAGGCGTTTACCACGCAACTCGCCGCGCTCTACCTGCTGACGCTGGTGCTGGCCAAGGTTCGCCAGCGTCTTGACAGGCCGGAAGAGGCCGCCGAATTGCATGCGGTACGGCATCTGCCGATGGCGGTGGCCAAGATCCTCGAACTTGAACCACAGATTCGTGAATGGGCGGAGCGCTTCTCGATGAAGCAGCATGCCCTGTTCCTGGGGCGTGGCCGGCATTACCCGATTGCCATGGAAGGTGCGCTCAAGCTCAAGGAAATCTCCTATATTCATGCCGAGGCTTATCCGGCCGGCGAACTCAAGCATGGCCCCTTGGCGCTGGTCGATCGCGACATGCCGGTCATTGCCGTCGCTCCCAACGATGCCCTGCTGGAAAAACTCAAGTCCAATCTGCAGGAAGTACGCGCCCGTGGCGGGGAGCTCTATGTGTTTGCCGATGCGGATAGTGAAATGAAGGAATCGAACGGAATTCAAGTCTTGCAGCTGCCCGAGCACTACGGCGCCCTCTCGGCCTTGTTGCACGTGGTGCCGCTGCAACTGCTCGCTTACCATGTCGCGCTGGTGCGCGGAACCGACGTAGACAAGCCGCGCAATCTGGCAAAGTCGGTCACCGTCGAGTGATCCTGCAACCCATGGCTGACCGACGCTTGTCACAACTTGAATATCTGGGCGATGCGACGCCGTTCGCCACGCAGGTGCACGCCTTGCTTCCCTATTCCCCCCTGTTTGAGGACCTGAGTCTTGCAGAGGTCGGCCTGATCAGCCCATTCATGCAGGTGTACCGGGCACAGACCGGCCAGGAAGTGCTGCGTGAGGGTGACGAGGGGGACTTCATGCTGTTCGTGATCGAGGGGCGCATCGAGGTCTTCAAGCAGGCTGGCAGCAATCTGCCGCGCCTGATCGCCGTCGTTGCCAATGGCAAGACGCTCGGTGAGATGTCGTTGATCGACGGTCATCCGCGTTCTGCGACCTGTATTGCCGATGCAGGCACGGTGGTCGGCGTCCTGACGCGCGAGAACCTTGCGCGCATCATTCTCGAACAACCCATTCTGGGCGCCAAGATCCTGATGGCATTGGTGGTGATGCTCTCGCAGAGGTTGCGCACGACCAGCACGCAACTGCTTGCCAGCCTCGACCAGATGGGTCGGCCGTACGACGAACTGGTTGACCAGGACGGTGGCTTCGTTTAACGGTCATGACTTTTCCAGATATTCCTGATCATGAAAGTCATGACCGTTTATCTCCCCCCTGCGAGGGGGTGGGGGAGATTCTTGGGTCGCTGAAGCGGCTTTCACATTAATCTTGTCTGAACTGGCAGTGATCAGCGAATGCTTGGCAGTGGCACTGCTGGAGGAACCGTTTTTCCGGGCGGCGCAACATGAGTTTGCTGTCGTCCTCTGAATTCATCATCCAGGCACAAGGTCTTGGCAAGTGCTACGCCATGTTCGAGCACCCTGCTGACCGTCTGAAGCAATTGCTGTTCGGACGTTTTCGTTCCTACCAGCGGGAATTCTGGGCCTTACGGGGGGTCGATCTCGAGATCCGAACGGGAGAGGTGGTTGGTCTGGTAGGGCGCAACGGTGCTGGGAAATCAACGTTATTACAATTGATTTGTGGCACACTGGAGCCGACAGAGGGTCAGTTGATGGTGCGAGGGCGGATCGCAGCGCTGTTGGAACTGGGTTCCGGTTTCAATCCCGATTTCTCGGGCAGGGAGAACGTCTACTTGAACGCCGCCATCCTCGGACTGGACCGCGGCGAAATCAATGCACGCATGGACGACATCCTGTCCTTTGCGGACATCGGTGATTTCATAGACCAACCGGTCAGGACCTATTCCAGCGGGATGTTCGTTCGACTGGCTTTCGCGGTGGCGACCAGCGTGGACCCGGACATCCTGGTGATAGATGAGGCGCTCTCCGTGGGGGATGGTGCTTTCGCACGCAAATCCTTCGACCGCATCATGGGCATGAAGGAGGCGGGCAAGACTATTCTGTTCTGCTCCCACTCCATCTACTCGGTAGAGGTACTGTGCAACCGGGCTCTGTGGGTCGAGCACGGCCAGTTGCGCATGGCAGGCCCTGCGGCAGCAGTGACCTCGGCCTACGCAGCCAGCCTCGAAAGCGCCACCATCGGCGAAGAGCCAGGACGCACCCGGCTTCCGACGCTGACCAGTGGTGGGCGCATTATCCGGGCGACCGCCGGTGTGGGCGACGTATGCGGTTCCCGGATCAGCGCCGTATCCGGTCTCAGCGACCTCTCCGTGACCATCGAGTTTGCCATTGACCCAGGCCTCTCTCCTCCCAGCGTGGCGGTCGTTTTTGGTGATTCGGCGCACCGGGTCGTCGCCAGTGCCAGTTCACACAACGACGGGGTGACGCTGTCGATGGATGCGCAGGGCCATGGCCGCTGCGTGGTGATTTTTCCGGCCTTGCCGCTGCTCAAAGGACGTTATTCAATTACTTCCTATTTGCTCTGTGAAAGGGGATTACACATCTATGATCTGGCAGACCAGAGTATCCGTCTCGAAATGACGCAGCACGGTGTTGAGCAGGGCGTCGTCACCTTGAAGCACGAATGGCTTTCGGCATGACCCGGGCAGGCGGCGATAGCATGCGCATTGGCGAATGGTCGTTCAATCGCCGGGATATCGTTCCCGAAGACCAATCCGAGGTATTGGCCCTGCATAACCGGGTGTTCGGTGCAAACGCCACTGCCGCCTGGTTCCGGTGGAAATACGGCGATGGTGGGGCGCAGGCGACCGGCCTCTGGGACGAGCGTGGCCGCTTGCTGGCACTCTGCGGAGGAACACCGCGTACCCTGCTGCATGCAGGGCAAGCAGTGGCCGCGATACAGCTTGGCGACGTCATGGTTGCGCCCGAAGTCCGCGGCCTGCTGACCCGCCGTGGACCCTTCTTCCAGGTTTCCAGGCATTTTTACGAGTCGCGTATCGGAGCCGGTCGGCCTTTCCAGGTCGGCTTCGGTTTTGCCAGCAAGCGCCATGTGCGGCTGGCCATCGCCCTGCGTCTGGCCTGGAATGAGGGGACTTTGCAGTCCATTCAGTGGTCGGATCTGGCGGGCAATTCCCCTTGGGGATGGCGCTGCGAGCCACTCGAACCGGCGTCATTCGAGCGGGCAGCGACCGAGGCCTGGCAGGCCATGCAGGAAGGTTTGACTGGTCTGAGCGCCGGTTGCCGGGATGTCCACTACCTGCAGCATCGTTTCCTGGCGCGGCCCGGATATGCCTACCGCCTGTTCAGGATTCGCCGCAGCTGGTCGCGGCGAACATCCGGTATTCTCGTCCTGCGTCTCCAGGGCGAAACGGCCCACTGGCTGGACTGGATCGGACCTCCGGAAGAAATCGGCCTGGCTGCACGCATCGCACAAATCCAGGCGGCAGCCGCCGGCGCTCGAGTGATGACGTTATGGGCTTCCTCAGAGATCTGCGAATCCCTGAAAGTCTCCCTCTCGGAGGAATCGACGGTCGCCTGGGTGGGGATTCCTGGTGTTTCAACGCTGCTTGAAGAGGATGCCGGCCGGCGGAAATGGTGGTGGATGGGGGGAGACACCGATTTTCTGTGAAGACGTGAGGGCAACCGAAAGCGACATACTCCCTTACCAGGCGCAGCCATTGATCACTGCAGCCGGGGTGCTGGTGCTCGCACCTCACCCGGACGACGAGGTATTCGGCTGTGGAGGGGCGCTTGCCGCCCATGCCGCTGCGGGAGTTCCCGTGCACGTCATCATTCTCACCGACGGCGCGCTGTTCGGTGACCCGGACACGCGCTTGGGCGAAAGTTGCATGGCTGGCCAACTGTTGGGCTACGGCGAGCCGGAATGCTGGAATTTCCCGGATCGCGGCCTCGAGTATGGCGAGCCTCTCGTCACGCGTCTGGTTGCGGCCATCACCGCCAGTGCAGCTGATCTGGTCTATGCACCCTCGCTTCGGGAAATCCACCCGGATCATCGGCAACTGGCCATGGCCGCTGTCGAGGCCGTACGCCGGGTGGGTGGAAGGCTTCGTCTCGCCCAGTATGAAGTGGGTGTCCCCCTGCGTCCCAATCTGTTGCTCGACATCACCCCATTCCTGGATCGCAAGCGGCAGGCAATGGCGTGTTTCGTCTCTCAACTGCGACAGCAGCGCTACGATGAGCACATCCTGGGGCTGAATCGCTTCCGTACCTATACCTTGCCGGTAGAGGTGGCGTCGGCCGAGGCCTACACCCTCGTTTCAGCACCTGCCCTGCGCGAGAATGCGCTACTCGATCTGATCGAACCGGAATACGTCTTCCAGACGCGACTGGGATTTCCCTGCTCCAGCCAGGACGTACCCCTCGTTTCGGTAGTCGTCCGTCACCTCTCCGGATCGGGCCTGCGGCTGAGCCTCGACAGCCTGGCTTTACAGACCTATCCGAACATCGAGGCGCTGATCGTGGATAGGGTCCAGGGTCTCCCGGCGCTGCCCGGCCACTGTGGTCGCCACATGCTGCGCCAGATCGCGACAAACCAGCACCGGACGGTAGCCGCTGCGGCCAATGCCGGATTCGACGAAGCTCGCGGTGCGTACGGCCTGGTTCTCGACGAAGGCGAGTCGATCCCGCCCGACCACCTCGCCAGTCTGGTGTTCGCGCTGCGGCAGCAATCGTCCTGCCGCGCCGCCTATGCCGGCGACCGACAACGAAAGGTCGACCACGGCCAGGCAAGCGGGAGCGTCGACTGCGACCTGATCCGCCTGCTGTGCCGTCCCGACATCCCTCTGCGGGCCGTACTGTTCGATCTTCGCTTGGTAAACAAAGAGAACGATGGCTGCCGTTTCGACGAGTCACTTGACGGCCAACACGATTGGGATTTTCTGTTGCAGTTGAGTCTTGTCACTGACTTTCTTCGGGTGGCGTGCGCCGCTCCCTGTCCGGAAGTTCCGGATAATGCGCAGGAAGCCCCGGAACCAACGTCCCTGCAAGCGATGTACGAACGCTGGCGGACGCGCTGGTCGCCGGTACAACTCGCGGCGCTGCTGCAACGAGCATGCGACCCTCCGCAACTGGCGGCATTACGCCGCCATGAGGCCGAATTGCACGAGGCCATGGCAGAGCAACGCCAGAGCAGCATCGCGCGGGAGCACGAGTTGGCCGAGTGTCGGTGTGCCGTCGAGAGGCTGAGCGCTGATCTCCGCGACCGGGACGCGCAGATCGCGGAAATGCGATGGCAGGTCCAGGAGCAGCAACGACAGCGGGCAGAAATGCTCGCCAGCCATAGCTGGAGGATGACTCGTCTGCTGCGCTGCCTGTCCGCCGGTTGGCAGGAATGGCGCCGGAAATAGGCAGGGACGGCGCACCGACCGGCTTGGTCAATGCGCGCGAGGACGCGATCATCGAAGGCGCTCGCGGGCTGGCGGCCCTGATGGTCCTGGCCGCCCACTACGCACACCTGTTCGCAGCACAAACATGGTTGTTTCGCTTCGCCACCACGGGCGTGGATCTGTTCTTCGTCCTCAGCGGTTTTGTCTTCGGCCCTTACCTGCTGGGCAAACCCTTGCCGGTCCTGCCTCACTTGGTGCGTCGATTCTTCCGGCTGTATCCCCTTTATGTGGCCGCCCTGATCGGATACGTCCTGCTGCATGAACCACCAGCCCAGGCCTGGAAGCACTTCCCCGAGCACCTGTTGATGCTCCACACACTCGTTTCGAAGGAGACAGCCTTCTACTACAACCCGGCGTTCTGGAGCTTGCCACCGGAGGTGGAGTTCTATCTGTTCCTGCCATTGCTGGCCACCTTGAGCAGAAATGGGTGGTTTGCCGCAATGCTGGGGGGATCGCTCTTGATCCACATGGCACTGGCTCTCTTTCCGGGCAGCGCTGACTTTACCTCCTGGCCCCAGATCGCCAGCGTTCACCTGCCTGGCCTGCTGCCGGAATTTCTGCTGGGTGGGGTGGCCTACGCCGTTGTCCGGCGCCGCCTGTCGGTCAGTGTGCCGTGGTGGCTGCTGCTTGCCGGGATTGGCCATCTCTGGCTGGTGGCCCAGGTTTTCAAGGCTTTCGTGGTCGATGTCGGGGTAGGCGGGGTGGTACCGGCGTGGATCGGCGGCAATATCGGGCTGGCCGCCGCGCTGGGCTATGCGATGGTGCTGGCGGCCCTGTCGAAGTTGCTGGCGCAAGCCTGGGGGCCGGCCACGCCTCTCCTGCTCGTGGCCGGCTCCCTGAGCTACGGCATCTATCTCTTTCACAACATGATGCCGGCCCTGTTGCGCCGGCTCTGGCCAGGTCTGGAGGGTGCCTGGCTGGCTCTGGCAGCCCTGGTTTTCACCCTTGGACTGGCGATGCTGGCTCACTATGGGCTGGAACGTCCCTTGAGGAATTTCGGTCGGCAGCTCAGCCGCTCCCTGTTATCCGTTCGAAGCTGAGGTAGCGCAGTCTTCCCGGCAAGGCAGGATGCTCGACGGCCAGCATATAGTGGCCGGGTTCAAGCAACTGCCAGTCCGCCGGCGAGAACGACACGGCGCTGGCCGATAGCGGGCGGAAAGCGGCGGGCATCATCATGGGCGAGGGGCTCCAGGCGACGATGCGCGCACCATCGAGGGATGCATCGAGTTCGGCCACGCTGCTGATCGGGGTCTTCAGGCAATCGCCCCATGCTTCCCAACGAAGCGGTTGGCGGAGTCGCTCCAGCAGTTTCAGTTGACGCGTCCAGCGGTGGAATAGAGGGTAGCATTTGCCAAAATAAATCGTCCGGGTTTGCGCCATCAGCGAACCCTTCAATGGCTTGTGGCGATATTCGTGTACCGCCGTGGCGGCAGGGACCACCGACAGCCGGTAGCCGGCCTGTCGCAGACGCCAGGCAAGGTCAGCGTCCTCGTAGAACATGAAATAATCCGGGTCGAACAAGCCCCCGGCGGTCAGTACTGCTTCCCGCCGTAGCAGAAGCAATGCACCGGCTAGAAAAGGGGTTTCCACCGGTCGCGGGCTGGCCATCTGCCGCTGCATGCGCGCGAGGTAGAGACGGGAGGCCATGCGGCCAAGTCGGGGATACCGGCTGGCCAGCACCAGGGATATTTCCGCGAGAGGGGATTGGGGGAAGGCTGGGGGCAGCAGAAAACGCTGGTTGCGATCCCAGAAAGTCCTCGGAGAAACGGCAGCCAACCGGGAATCGGCCTCGAGGGCTTCGACAAGGGTTTCCAGATCGGCCGCCGAGAGTCGAGCATCCGGGTTCAGCAGCAGGCAGTAGAGCGCGTCCGATTCGCCAAAGGCGAGGTTGCATCCCCTGCCAAACCCAAGGTTGGTTGCCGGCACCAGTCGCCTGATCCAGGGTAGCTGGCTGGTGCGGCGCGCCAGCATCTCGGCTTCCGCCGGGTCCTCGCTGTTGTCCACCAGCCAGAGCGTTCCGAAGCGCCACGGCATGAGCGATTGTACGGCTACCAGGGTGTCTGCCGACGCCCGGTAGTTGACGATGATGACATCAACGTGCCTTGATGAGGGCATGGAAGCTGTCAGTGGCGAGGCTCTGAAAATCAACGGTTTGCTGGAAAGCGGCGGCCTGGTCAAGAAAAGCCTGGAAATTTCCGGGTAGCGGAGAAGGACAATCCCGCCACCGGGCGACCTGAAAGCCCGCATCTTCGATCAGTTTCTCGAGGCCTCTGCGCGTGAAGAAACGCAGGTGTCCGACGCACAGAATACCTACCGGCTGATAGTCGAATTCTCCCTGCAGCAGGTCCTGAACGACGGACCAGTGACCGACGTTGGGAACGGCCAGCAAGACATGTCCCCCCGGCTTGAGCAGACTGTGCGCCTTGCGAAGCGCTGCCAGGGGGTCGGCGAGATGTTCCAGGACGTCAAGGAATGCGATGCAGTCGAAGGAAGTGATGTGCGGTAGTTGCTCGAAGGGGCCGCAATGGACGGTCAGTCCTCGCGCCTTCGCCCGTTCTCCTGCCGCCGGGTTCAACTCGGCCACGGTGGCCTGTCCGCCGAAGCGTTCGACGAATGCCGCCGCGAATCCGCCTTCGCCCCCTCCCACATCCAGCAGCGAACTCGTCCTGGCAGGCAGCAAGTCGAGCATTTCCGCGCGCGTGTTCTGCTGGTAGTTGGACCAGGAATGAATGAACGTGCGCTGTGCCAGCAGGGTACGGGAACCCAGGCTTTCCGGGATGCGTTCCCAGTTGATGACTGAGTCATCGGCGACGACCTGACGCAGGGCTTCAAGGGTCATCATGTACAGCCACGGGGACTGACCGGCATAGGGTGCTGCAGCCGGAAGCCGTGCGCGTCGGGCGACATGGCGGTCGAAACCGGGGCGGCTGGCATAGTCGACAGTCACGGTTCCGGTGGTTCTCGGATCGGCAGGCAGAGCACAGGCGACCTGGCCGCCAGGGGTCAGATCAAGCAGTTCATCGATCAGATTGTCGGCAACGAGCACGGCCGGGTCGAGAATGACCAGAACCCGATCGGCCTGGCAGAACTGCAGGAAATGAGCCGGCAAGATCGGTCGGTGGCTGGGACCTGCATGCCACCAGCGATCAGCACGAATCCGCCGCCGGAGTTCCCGCTGACCCAGAGCGAACTCCTCGGACAGGCGCAGGGTGCCGCCATCAAACAGCAAGACCTCGAACAATGGCCTACTCCTGATGAATGGCTTGCGATCCGCTTGTGAAGGAAATACTCCGGCTTCGTTCGGGCGGGGGGGAGCGGCTTGTGTCGCATCCGTTGTCACGGGAAAATGCGCCTGCACAAAACGCTCCACATCGCCAGGTTGGCGGATGTTGAAACAGGGGGTGGCCAGCGGCAGATGTTCAAGCCACTTCGTTTCGAAGACACGGGCGTCGGCGATGAGCGCCTCGGCGAATGTCCTTGCTACCGATCCGCTGGTCGGGGTGTCCGACCAGTGTTCGCAACAGGAATCGACGACAGCCGCTGCCCAGCCCCGTTGCCGGGCAGCGAGTACCAAGTCTGTGGCATAAAAATGGTACCGCAGTTCCGAATCGAGGACTAACCGACTACTCGTCCGTACCGCCACGAGGACTTCGTCCAGGCTCGATGCTTCGCACGGCAATGGTTGCGGTTCCCTGAGCAGCCTGCCCCGGTCGAGGACATGTCCGGCCCGTCGGCCCTGCAGGTCGATCCCATAGACTCCTACCACGGCCAGCCTGGGTATCACCGAATCGGCCTGGGCAAGGGCTGTCAGGAATTGACGATCCCAGCCATCTGGCAGGAAGACATCCTGATGCACCCAGACCAGCCAGTCTTCACCGGTACTGTGGTCCATCTCCTCGTTGAACGCTCTGGCAGCGGAAGGGCTGTCGAAATAAACCGCCAACCGGTAACGCCGCGACTGCAAGCACTCGGACACCAGCAAACGCCGCTGCAACTGCTCCGCATCGGATGCGCACACCACGAAGGCCAGTGACCGATCAATCATGGGCATCTTCTGCATTTCAGCCGTCTTTCCGAATCCCTTCAAATGGCCGATTGTACTGCCTCCACCAGAGCGATGGCGAGGGCGGCGTGCGCTTCTTCATGCGCTTCGCGCCACGCTTTGAAACGCGCCTCTTGCTGCGATTAATCCGCTCGAAATGGGCACGACTGGTTAAAATGCACCGATACGGGCCTTCGCGCCTGTCACCTCAGTATGTCGCACATGACTCCCCTGCTCGAAACAGAATGTTTTCCCCCTCTGGTTTCCATCCTGATACGCAGCATCAACCGGATCCCTCTGCTGCAGCAAGCGTTGGCGTCGCTTGTCCAGCAAAGTTACTCCCGGATCGAGATTCTGGTCGTCGCGGCCGTTCCCGACCATCCGGACATGCCAGCAGCCTGTGGCCCACATCCGCTGCATCTGATTCCAGGCGACTGCCCCCGGCATCGCTGCCGCGCCGCCAACGCAGCGCTCGATGCGGCAAACGGCGCTTACCTGCTCTTCCTGGACGATGACGACTGGCTCCTGCCCGACCATCTGGAGAAGCTGGCGGCGGCGCTGACGGAGACGCCCGATTTGCTGGCAGCCTATACCGGCGTCCAGCCGATCGATGAGGATGGGCAACCCAAGGGTGGTCCCATTGATCTGCCGTTCGACGAACTGCGCTTGCTGGCGGGCAACTTGATGCCATTGCATGCGGTACTTTTCAGGCGCCAGGTCATCGATCTGGGTTGCCGTTTCGACGAAAACCTGGATCTGTTCGAGGACTGGGACTTCTGGCTCCAGATTGCCTGCCACTCCCGCTTCGTCCATGTCCCCGGCGTTTCCGCCTGTTATCGCATACATGCCAGTTCAGGGGTGCATGCGATGGTGCCCTCTGTCGGCCCCGCCTATGCCCGTATCTATGAAAAGTGGCGACACCTGTGGAGCGAAGGGCAGATTGCGGGAATCATGGCCCAGGTGTGGAACTACCCTGAATTGCAAGCGCGCATTACCGCGCAGCAAGAGCGCATCACCGCACAGCAAGAGCACATGAGTGGGCAACAAGTGCGCATCACCGAGCAGCAACGCGTCATCATCCAGCTCGAAGAGCGTATTTCGGCGCTGCAACTGCAACTCCGAAGACAAGACCAAGTGCTCGACGAAAGGCAAAAACATATCGAGGCGATCTGGCGGAGCAGCAGTTGGCGCGTCACCAGGCCGCTGCGCGGGGTCAGCAAGGCGATCGCCTACCTGCCGTTGCTGAACCAGGCTGTGCGCAATCCGGTGCGGGCCTGGCGATTCCTCAAGCGCGCAGCAGCGAAGACACGCGACTGGCCGGGACTGCAGCAACAACTTGACGGAAAAATCAGGGCCGACGGCGACTACAGCACCTGGATCAGCCGCTTCGAACCCGCTTCCGAGTGCTATCCGCGGCTTCGGCAGATCGCTGATTCCTGGCACCGGCCACCGATCATTTCGGTGGTGATGCCCACCTACAACTCTGATCCGGGGCTGCTCGAAGCGGCCATCAACAGCGTCCTGGGCCAGGTTTATCCGCATTGGCAACTGTGCCTCGCCGACGATGCTTCGGATTCACCGGAGGTCAAGGCGCTGCTCGGACGTCACGCTGCGACCGACTCTCGTATCCAGGTGGTTTTTCGCCCGGTCAACGGCCACATCTCCGCCGCCAGCAACTCGGCGCTGGCCCTGGCGAGTGGTGATTTCGTCGCCCTTCTGGACCACGACGATCTCTTGCATCCGCTGGCCTTGTGGTTTGTCGCCCAGTGCTCTATCGAGCACCCCGAAGCGGGTTTGATCTACACGGACGAAGACAAGCTTTCATCCGATGGCCAACGCTGCGGCCCGTATTTCAAAAGTGATTTCAATTACGAGCTGTTTCTGGCGCAGAACATGCTTTCTCACCTGGGGTGTTACCGGCGCTCCCTGCTCGAAGAGATCGGAGGTTTCCGCGAGGGATTTGAAGGCTCCCAGGATTATGATCTGGCCTTGCGCGTCATGGAGCGCCTGCGGCCGGAGCAGATTGTCCATATTCCTCGGGTGCTCTACCACTGGCGGATCGTTGCGGGGAGCACGGCAAGCTCCATTGGCGAGAAACCCTATGCCCTGACAGCGGCCCAGCGGGCGCTCACCGAGCATTTGCAGCGACGAGGAATTGCGGCCGAAGTCATGCCCGCACCAGAGATTCCCCTGCATACCAGAGTCCGCTTCCCGGTGCCTGAACCTGCCCCGCTGGTCAGCATCCTGATCCCTACGCAGGACCGGGCAAATCTTTTGCGTCTGTGCATCGACTCGATCCGTGCGCTCACTACTTACGCACCTTACGAAATCATTGTCATTGACCATGGCAGCGAAGACGCGGACCCCTTGCCATGGCTCGATCGCTTCAGCCAGAGTGACCTCCGGGTGCTGCAGGACGGCGGGGAACTCAACTTCTCACGCTCCAACAACCGGGCGGCAGCGCAGGCGCGGGGCAAGGTACTGTGCCTGCTGAACAGCGGCATCGAAATCATCACACCGGAGTGGCTGGAAGAGATGGTTGCCTTCGCCGTGCAGGATGGTGTTGGCGCTGTCGGTACGCGCTTGTGGTCTGCCGATCAACGGCTGCAGGATGGTGGGTTCATCCTGGGTCTGGGCGGCGTGGCCGGCCATTCCTTTCTGAACTTCGAGCGGGGAAATGTCGGTTATTTCGGCAGAGCGGCCTTGCATCAGTCGCTGAGTGCGGTTGCCGCAGCCTGTATGGTCGTACGGAAATCCGTTTTCGAGGAAGTGGGCGGATTCGACGAGAGGCTCGCGCTGGCGTTCAATGACGTCGACTTCTGTCTGAGGCTTCGGCAGGCGGGTTATCGGAATGTTTGGACGCCTTATGCAGAAACGATCCATCACGAGTTGGCCAGCCGTGGCCAGGAAACAACGCCCGAACAACAGGCACGCCTGGCCTCGGAAGTGGCATTCATGCAGCACCGATGGGCAGACGAACTGGCCGCCGACCCGGCTTATTCACCGAATCTCACCCTCGGTGCCAATGCCTTCAGCCTGGCATGGCCGCCCCGCGTTGCCGATCTCTCCTGATCCCGTCCTGAATGTGAAAGTCGCGTCAGCGCGTCAGCGACACACAAATTCGCGCGGCAATGCGCGACAGAGCGGGGTAGGATATGAATTGCCCAAGCTTTGACGGATCTCGACAGGAGGATGACATGGCTAATCGTAACCGTATCAGAAGATCGGTTTCTGCAATCGTGTTGGGGTTCAATGATCTCGCAACCGATGTAGCATGATGGACAGCAAACGCATCATGCGGCAGTTGGTGCGCTGGCGTCGCTCGCTGCACCAGTGCCCGGAAATTGGCTATGAAGAACGGAAGACCGCCCGCTTTGTGATCACCGAACTCCAGCGCCTGGGAATACCGTACGAGTATGGCGGGGTGGGTGGCGGCATCGTCGCCCGACTGCGTGGAGTGCGAGCAGATGGAGCACGGGTCGCGCTCCGCGCTGAACTCGATGCGTTGCCGATTGCCGAGCAGACCGGCCTGCCGTTTGCGTCTCGCCACAGGGGAAAGATGCACGCCTGTGGGCATGACGGACACATGGCCATGGTGTTGGGCGCCGCGGCGCTGTTGCAGGATTCGCCCCCGCAAGGCGAGGTGGTGCTGATCTTCCAGCCTGCCGAAGAAGGGGGGCTGGGCGCGCAGGTGATGATCGATGCAGGTGCGCTCGCCGGGGTGGCCATGATCTTCGGGGGGCACCTGACCAATCTCTACGCCACTGGGCAGATCATGGCTGTACCGGGGCCGGTTTGCGCCCAGGCCGACAGCTTCCGGATCCGTGTGTTCGGCCGCGGCGGTCACGGTGCCAGACCGCACGAGGCAACCGACGCATTGGTCGCCAGTGCCGCGCTGGTTGGCGGGCTGCAGACGCTCGTGTCGCGCGAAGCCAACCCGCTCGATCCATCGGTGGTCACCATCGGAACGCTGCAAGCGGGCACGGCCCGCAATGTGATCGCACACGAAGCCTTGCTGGAAGGAACGATCCGTACGACGCAAAGCGGGACCCGGTTACGATTGATTGCCGGGATGGAACGAATGTGTCGCGCCTTGGGGGAGGCATACCATACCCGAATCGAACTCGAGCTGTCGGAACCGTATCCGCCGGTGATCAATTCGTCGCGCGAAACCGAACTTGCCCGTCGTGCTGCCGCGCGTATCGTCGGTGCAGAGCGGGTCTTGACCTACGAGTTGCCGAGCATGGGTGCAGAGGACTTCTCGCTTTACCTCAACCAGGTTCCCGGCTGCTTCGTGCGCTTTGGAGCGCGGGCTCCGAACGCAGCAAATGTGCCGCTGCACAGCCCGCAGTTCGATTTCGACGAAGCCGCCCTCCTGATCGGAGCGCGTTACTTCGAAGCCGTCGTGCGCCTCGCTCTTGCCGAAGACTTGTCGGTTGCGCAAGTGCGGTCGGACGATCCCGACATTCATGATCGGAGGGGCCTGGAAAAGTCATGACCGTTCGCTTCAGCGTTTGCCGACCCGTTTGGCCAGTTTGTCGATCAGCTTGCGCAAGGCCCGTTCGTCGACCATGCTCCTGGCTTTTCCGGCCTCCAGCCAGCGCCGTTCGCGGTGACTCTCTTCCCACTCGTCTTCGGGAACGCTTTCGCTGACTTCCATCGGAAATACCGCCACATGGCACACACCGCCCCATTTCTTGTAGTCGTAATGACCAATCGGCTCCTCGTCAAGGCGACCGCGCACGCCGGCCTCCTCCAGGGCTTCCTTGCCGGCTGAATCACGCAAGGACAGCTCGGGTTCCTTGACGCCCTTGGGGATCACCCAGCGCGTGCCCTTGCGCGAGGCGATGACCATGATTTCCAGTTGGCCATCGATCCGACGATAGGGAAGCACTGCCGACTGGGTAAAGAAGTAGTCGGGAACGGGACCCTGCGGCTCGTCGTCGATGGCCAGATCATCCGGCACCTGCCCGGGTCGAGTGACCGAGACCAGAGTGGCGCAGCCTGGCTCGAGTTTGGTCCAGTCTTCGATCATTTCCAGTTGGGCGAGTGCCGAAGTCGGCAGCACCTTGCCATCGTCCGGAACCTCGATCTGGCCTTCGTTCAGATAATCGATCAGTTCTTCGAGCCCCGGATTGTGTCCGACCACCATCACCCGGTGGGCGCTCTTCGGGCAATCGGCCAGCGCCGCCAGCAGATCTTCAACTGGCGCAGCATAGAGACGCTCGTCCCAGCGTACCTTGCTCAACGGTAGGCCCATCGCCTTGCAGGCCGCCGCCGTCGTGGCGCGTGCGCGCTCGGCCGTGGAACTGAGCACCGCGTCCGGAACCAGTTTCTGGCGTTTGATCCAGGCCCCCATTTTCTGGCTGCCGAGACGACCTCGTTCAACCAGCGGGCGGTGAAAATCCTCGTGACCGGTGCTCCAGTCCGACTTTCCGTGCCGCAATACCAGCAATGTCTTTCCCTTCATGGCGAAACGCTCCCCTCAGTGTTGGTCATCAACGAGGACAATCCCGGAATCCCGGCGTAGTCGCTCCTCACAGCGCTATGATAAACGATGGTTCACGCCGGCGCGCCATCAACAGCGCGTGTTGAATCGGCGTCCCGGCATACTGGCATCCCATCCATAGGCGACCGTTGCATCGACGGTCTGACCTCGGCAGTGGGCTTGCCGGAGGCGGCCGCTTTCATGGTTTGCGCCAGGTGATGCGATAGATGGCACCGGCATGATCGTCAGCGACCAGCAAGGAGCCGTCGGGCAGGGTTTGCACGTCGGTCGGGCGGCCCCAGGCCGACTGATTCTGCAGCCAGCCACTGGCGAAAGTCTCGTAGGCGACGGCGCGGCCCGCCTGTATGCGCACCAGACTGATGCGATAGCCGATCTTGTTCGAACGGTTCCATGAGCCGTGTTCGGCAATGAAGATCTGTTTGCTGTACTCGGCGGGAAACATGCTGCCGGTGTAGAAGCGCATGCCGAGGCTGGCGACGTGGGGGCCGAGCTTTTGTGCCGGCGGCTCGAATTCGCTGCATCTGCGTTGCGCGCCGAATTCCGGATCGGCCAGCTCGCCACCGTGACAGTAGGGAAAACCAAAATGCATGGCTGGGCGTGAGGCGCGATTGAGTTCGTCGGGCGGACTGTCGTCGCCCAGCCAGTCGCGGCCGTTGTCGGTGAACCACAGGACGCCGTCCTCCGGACTCCAGTCGAAACCGACGCTGTTGCGCACGCCACGGGCAAAGACTTCACGGTTTGATCCGTCGGCATTCATGCGCAGGATGACGGCATAGGGGTCGTCGGGCGCGCAAATGTTGCACGGCGCACCGACGGGAACGTAGAGTTTTCCGTCCGGCCCAAAGGCAATGAACTTCCAGCCGTGATGGGTATCCTTCGGCAGGGAATCGGTAACGATCACCGGCGCCGGCGGCTGGTCGAGCCGTCGGTCGATATTGTCGTAGCGCAGGATGCGATTGACCGCCGCGACATACAGTGCGCCCTTCCTCCAGGCCAGGCCGGTCGGCAATTGCAGGCCCTCGGCGATGCGCGTCACGATGCCGGCGCGATAGGCAGCATCGAAGCGCACCGCATGCACCTTGCCGGCGCGCATCGAGCCGACATAGAGGATGCCGCCGTTGGCATCGACGCTGCCGAGCGCCATCTGGCGGGCATTGTCGACACGCGCCCAGAGTTCGATGGCAAAGCCCGGCGGCAGCCTGATGGTTTCCAGCGGCAGGGCCGCGGCCACGCTGGCCCATGCCAGCAGGATGGAGGTGAACAGTGGTCTCATGGCAGGAGCGAATTCTTCAGGGCAAGGGTCGGCACGGGCGCCTTGCCTGCCGGGAAATCCATCGTGCAGGCCGGCAGGCGACTTCCGGGGATTCTCGGTCAACCGGCCGTACCGTGCAACCGTGGCCATGGCGATTGGTTTGTGTACGCTCCGGGCTAATGGTCATGACTTTTCCAGGCACCCCCGATCATGAAAGTCATGACCGTTTCCCTCTTCCCCAACTCTTCCCACGGCCCGCGCTGCATCGCAGGCCGGCTACGGCGGCGCGGAGCAGCGCTCCGCGAAACCCCGCCTTCGTTCCACGGCCCGCGCTACATCGCGGGCCGGCTACGGCGGCGCGGAGCAGTGCTCCGCGAAACCCCGCCTTCGCCCCCGCGAGGGGGAGGGGGGTTCGTGAGTCGCATACGCGACTTGCACATTAACCCATCATGATTGACGATTGACTCGCTCCGGACGATGAAGGCGAAGTCAGGACGTGAAAACAGCGATCAGAATCATTTTTCCGTGACCTGAA
>WBZT01000704.1_pt1 | contig 26140 bp, 13 predicted proteins | sample 5204241 | NCBI WGS metagenome assembly WBZT01 (sample SAMN12344358, study PRJNA552823) | activated sludge metagenome | biome: Activated sludge suspended growth; feature: Nitrification reactor; material: Wastewater; isolation source: activated sludge from nitrification reactor of wastewater... | reverse complement strand
GGGCATGGCCAAAGTCAAAGGCGTGGTCAAGACGCTGCTCAACATTGACCGCGTGCTCTCCAACGAGGCAGCAGCGCAACTGCACACGGCCATTCCCATGTAGGCACGGGTGGGTGGAACGGCCCGCGAGGTGCCCGACGGCCAACCAAACCACGGAGGATGTTGTGAAACTTCAAACCAAGCTGATGGGCGGATTGCTGGGCAGCCTGTTCTTGGTTTATCTGGTCGGCGCGCTGGTGCAGGGCCATTTCAACAATGCGGCCGTCGGCAAGTTCGCGCGCGCGAGCCAGGCGGGCGAAGAAATGCGCCAATGGCGCTGGGTCGGAACGTTACGGCAGGCGGTCTTCACCAGCCTGCTCGACGCCATGGCGGCCGGGGACATGGGCAAATTCGAGAAAATCCTCCAAGCCCAGCGCGATGTCCCGGGTTTGCAGGAACTCTCCCTCTATAGTCACAAAGGTGCGGTGGCCTACACCACCCAGCCAGCGGCAATGAAACGGGAACTGCCGGCGGACCTGCGGCGGAAATTGTTTGCCGGCGACAGCGTGCAACGCCGGAACGACACCTCCCTCGAATTGTACTTTCCCCAACGCGCGGACAAGTCGTGCCTGGAATGCCACGAGGAGGTCCAAGCTGGCGAAGTGTTGGGCGTCATGAGCATGAGCTTTTCAGATGAGGCGCTGAAACGGGCGGAAGCGGGTTGGGTCAATTTCGACCGGCAGATTCGCCGCACCAATTTGTTGACGAGCCTCGGCACGCTCGTTGGCATGATGGTCGTGGTGGCCATCTTGGTCGCCGCGGCTGTGCATTACCTTATGGCCGTCCCCGTTGAGCGTCTCGCGCGAGCCATTGGCGAGCATGCCGACCAGGTTGCCGCCGGAGCTACCTTGGTGGGCAAATCCAGCATGGCCGTTGCCGATGACGCCGGTAAGCAGGCGGCGGCCATCGAACAAACCAGCGCCTCGCTCGAAGAACTGTCCACGATGACCCGGCGCAATGCCGAGCACGCCGTGCAGGCAAACACCCTGGCCAGGGAAACCCGGGCCGCAGCTGACGCCGGCGTGGAGCAGATGCGCCAGATGGATGCTGCCATGAAGAGCATCGGCGCCGCTAGTGACGACATCGGCAAGATCATCAAAACGATTGATGAAATTGCTTTCCAGACGAATATACTGGCGTTGAACGCCGCCGTGGAAGCCGCTCGCGCCGGGGCGGCGGGCATGGGCTTCGCCGTTGTCGCCGACGAAGTGCGCAACCTGGCCCAGCGCAGTGCGCAAGCGGCCCGCGAAACGGCTGGCAAAATCGAAGGGGCCATCCGCAAGACGGCCCAAGGCGCCCAGATTTCCGGTGAGGTCGCCGCGGCGCTCAATGGCATCGTGACGAAGGCGCATCAACTCGACGGCCTGGCCGCCGAAGTTGCCAATGCGTCGCGCGAGCAGAATCAGGGCATGGGGCAGATCAATACCGCCGTCGGGGCGATGGACAAGGTGACGCAAAGCAATGCGGCCTCGGCGGAGGAAGGCGCGGCGGCGGCGGAAGAACTCAACACGCAGGCGGAAAGTCTGCGGGGCACCGTGGCGCAACTTCAGCATCTCATCAGTGGGGCTGCGGCACTGGCCAGCGTCACTTCTCCTGCGCCCGTGCGGAAGCCGGCTGTCAATCCACGACTGCCATCAGTGGCGACGTCGGTCGGCAAGCCGGCAATGGCCAAGACGCGGCGAAACGAGATTCCGTTGGAATTCCAACAGTTCTGAGAGAAAGGCGTCGGTCGGTTACCGCGCCTCGCTGGTGAGGCTGGGAATGATATGCGTGTACTTGGCCACCGCTTGGGCGCGCGAACGCACGTGGAGCTTCTCGTAAATGCGCCGGATGTAGGTGTTCACGGTGGGCAGGCTGATGGTGAGGGCATCGGCGATTTCCTTGTAAAGATGTCCCCGGGCCAGCAGGTCCAAGACTTCCTTTTCGCGCGGCGACAAGTCGGCGGCTTCGGCCACCGAAGGCGGCGCGGCCTGCTGGAACGATTGCACGACCTTCCGCGCGATGTTCGCCGTCATCGGGGAACCGCCCTCAAAGACTTCACGAATCGCATTGATCAACGTCGCCCGCGGTGTCTGCTTGAGCAAATAGCCGCTGGCGCCAGCTTGCAACGCCTGGACGATGTGGTCCGCGTCTTCATAAACCGTCAGCATCACGAATTGGGTTTGCGGCAACAGCGGTTTCAAGCGGCGGACGGTTTCGGCGCCGTTGATGCCTGGCAGGTTGATGTCCATCAGCACTACCTGCGGCTTCTGCGCCGGCATGCTTGCCAGCGCGTCTTCGCCCGACCCGTGGTCGCTGACGCAGCGAAAACCCATGGCGCGGTTGATCCAGTCCACGAGAATCTCGCGCGCCTTGGCGTCGTCCTCCACAATGGAAACCTTGATTGACACTGGCCTACTCATAACAGATCACAGCGGAAGAGTGTTGTAGTGATTTCTGACGACAGCGGGTGACGGTGCTGGGTTGGTCATGGAGATTTATCCGTCATGGCCGGCTCAATACGGCTAAACTCGGGCAGCGGAACGAACAGCGCGACCTGCACGCCCTCACCCGGGCGGCTCTCGATTTCCACCCGGCCTCCGATTTGATCAAGCCGCTTCCGAATTCCGATGATGCCATAGCCCGATACGAGGCGGTCGCGCGAAACCGTGGCTCCGTTTTTTGGCTGGGCGAAACCCGAGCCGTTGTCGGCGGTCACCAGCTTGAATCCACCCGGCGCCCCTTCCAGCGAGATTCGCACCTCGGTCGCGCCCGAATGTTTCACCGCGTTGTGCAGTGTCTCTTTGAACGCGAGGAACAAATTGTGCCGGATTTCGGAACGCACCGTGAGCTCGGGCAGGCGCATCGGCGGGTCCAGCCGGCAGCGAATGTGGGCCGCGCTGAGGAAATCGTGCGCGAACCGCGCGATGTAATTCATCAAGCTGTCCAGCGTGTCGTGCCGGGGATTCACCGCCCAGACGATTTCGTCCATTGCGCGCGTCAAGTCCCGCGCCGTGGAATAAATCTGGCCCAGGCTGGCGGCGGCGCGGTCGCGGTCGCCCAGGTCTTCCGTCGCCAGTTCGCTCAACATGCCGATGCGCGTCAGGCTGGCGCCGAGATCGTCGTGAATGTCCTGTGCAATGCGGGCGCGCTCGCGTTCCAATTCGCGCTCGCGGGCGATGCGCTCGAGTTTGCGGCGGTGGCGACGGCGCGATTCCAGGTAAACCGCGGCGCCCACGGCGGCCAGCCCGGTGATCACGCAAGCGGTCTTGAACCACCAGGTCTGCCACGGATGCGGCAGGACGATGATGCCGACGGTGTCGCTGGTTTCGTTCCACAGACCGTCGCTATTACAGGCAGCGACGTGAAATGCGTATTCATCGGGCGGCAGGAAGTTGTACGTGACCTGGCGGGTGGCCGCGCCCTCGATGAAGCTGGCATCCAAGCCTTCCAGCCGGTACTTGAACTGCACCCGCTCGGGCGAGGTGAAACTAATGCCGGTAAAGGTCAGGTCCAACTGCCGACGACCGGGTTTCAGCACCACATAACGATTGAACTTGCGACCAAACCGATTTCCACCGGAGGCTTCCTTATGCTGCTGGACTTCTGCTGGCCGGCCATCTACCAGGATTTTCTCGATCCAGACTGACGGCGGAACACGGTTCGGTTTGACCGCGCCGGGATTCACCACGGCGATGCCGCGCGCGGTGGGAAACCACAGACGCCCATCCGGCGAGCGGAAGCCCGACGGGGTAAACCCGCTGGAAGTGGCCGCAGTGGTCATGCCCTCGGCACTGCCAAAAACCAGCGCCGGCAATAGCCCGGTCTGGCCCTCGGTGGCCAGATGCAGAATCCGTTTACTAATGCGGAAAAGGCCTTTCTGCGAACTGAACCAGAGGTTGCCCAACAGATCGTCCTCAATGTGGCCGATGACGCTGTTCGGCAGCCCTTGATCCATTGTGATCGTGGCGAAGCGCCCGTCCCGATACCGGCAAAGCCCGCGATCCAGCGTGCCGATCCACAAAGTTCGATCCTCCTCCTGATATAACGCGAGAAAACAATTCCGCGATAATCCGTCGGCGGGTCCGAAGGTCTGGAACTTGCCATCCTTGTAACGACCCAAGCCCTGGCCTTGCGTTCCGACCCAGAGTTCGCCATCGCGTCCGCCTTCGAGGACTCGCACATCACCCGCCGCTGCGCCACCTAGCGAAGCGAACCGCTCCAACTTGTCATCGGCGCAGCGGATCAAGCCTGCCGCCGTGCCGATCCAAAGCACGCCTTCGGGGAATTCCTTCAACGCCGTCACCGGTTCGCCGCGTTCGGCCAGATCGAACTGGCGCACAAAGTGGTCGCCTTCCAGGCGGAACAGGCCGCCGCCCCAGGTGCCGGCCCACACACGTCCGCGGCTGTCTTCCAGCACGGCCCAGACAAACTGGTTCGACAAGCCGGCTTCGACGCCGTAGTGCATCCAACCGTTGGTATCCAACCGGTATAAGCCGGCGCCCTCCGTTGCCGCCCAGACGGCTCCGTTGCGCGACTGCGTGATGGATTGCACCGGGCGGCCCTGCCAGTTGTCAGGGGGAATTTGCATCACGACTTTGCGTGGCCGCAGGATCACCAGTCCGCCGCTGGTGCCGACCCAGATGTTCTGCTCGCGGTCTTCCGCCACGCTGCGCACCCAATCCTGCGGCAGGCCGTTGGTTTGCGTGAGGTTCATCCAACCAAGGGCCGGATCGTGAATGAACAGGCCGCGTTCCAAGGTGCCGACAAACAAGCGCCCGGAGGACGACTCGTGCATCGTCATCACAAACGCTTCGCCCCAAGGATAGGGGCCGAGGTCGTCCTGCCAGGATTCACCGGTCCAACGTCGTACGCGTCCACTGGCGGGCACCCACAATCCGCCGGCGCGCGCGGCTGCGACCCGCGCGTAATAGGGCCTTGTGTCGGTCGTTTGAAAATCCACCCGGCGGCACCCGGTGGCGGTGACGGTTGCGACATAGCCGTTTCGGATCAGCAACAACCGGTTTTGCCGGTCGAGCAGCAGCTGGGGTGACACGGAGGGTTCCTCCGCTTGTTCGGGCAGCGGTGACACCACCAGGCCATCGCGGAGGCGCACACAAACGCCGCGCAGATTCGCCGCCCAAACGTCGCCGGCGGCGTCGGCGCAGATGCCGGAAATCGTCCCGCCACTCCAACTTGGGGCGCGCGGCACCGGGCGGAATTTCCCGTCCGAGCAGCAGGTGAGATCCCCGGTGTCGTGCCCGATCCACACCGCGCCGCGGGAATCCTCGAACAGACTGGTCACGCGGCTGTTGGTCAGTCCCTCGATGGCGCCGGAATCAATGACTTCGAATTTCTTGCCGTCGAACTGCGCAATCCCGTTGTACGTGCCGGCCCAGATGTAGCCGCGGCTTGTTTGAATCACCGCGGTGATGCTGTTCTGCGGCAGGCCGTGCTCGGTCATCCAGATTTCGATGGCGAACTGGTCTGCGGGATTGCCGCCGACTGTTTGCGCGCACAGCCGCGGAACCAGGTGGAGGCCCGTTGCCATCCACAGGCAAAGGAGAAGCCAGGCCGGTCGCGCCGGAAGGATGGGCGCGCGTCGGAGCCGGCGGGAACGTGACATCGCGGGATTCCTACCCCAACCCAACCAGGCTATCAAGCCAACAACGGGCGGACCGCTGGCCGTTCCGGCTGGCTTGCGCTGTCATCAAAACATGCGACGCGCTGTTGGACAGCTTGGGCTTTTCCTGTGGGTTCGGATGCAGTCCACTGGCGCCGGCGGGTGCGTTGGCATGAAAACTCCGTATGCAGATCGGTGGATTGGGTGCGGGCTGCTGGCGTGGGTGTCCGTCACGCTGGCGGCGGAACCCACGCCGGTGATTCGGCTGAACAGTCTCGGCTTTCTCCCGGACCAGATGAAACAGGCGACGCTTGCCGCGGCGGTCACCAACTTTTCCGTCCTCCGGCTGGCCGACGGACAGCGGGTTTTTCAGGGCCCAGTCAAGGGCCCGCAAACGAATGCCGACACCGGTGAGCCATTGTATCTGGCGGACTTCTCCGAGTTCCAAGGGCAGGGGACATTTCAACTGGCGTTGCCGGGCGGCGAGAAGTCGGCGCCGTTCGCCATGGGACGCGAGGTTTACGACGACGCATTTCGCACCGTGATGCTGGGAATGTATTTGTGGCGTTGCGGCGCGGCAGTTTCGGCGACGCACAACGGGACGACCTTTGCCCACGCCGCCTGCCATAGCAACGACGCGTGGCTGGATTACGTGAGCGGTGGCGCAGTAACTCGGAATGCGATCGGCGGCTGGCATGATGCCGGGGATTACAACAAATATGTCGTCAACGCCGCCCTAACCGTGGGCTGCATGTTGCGCGCGTGGGAGGATTTCGGCCCGGCCATCCGCCGGATCAAACTCCGGTTGCCGGAGGCCACCGATCCGCTGCCGCAGTTTTTGCGCGAGGTGAAATGGGAACTCGACTGGCTACTCACCATGCAGGCGGCGGACGGTTCGGTTTATCACAAACTGTCCACGCGCGATTTCGGCGGGTTCGTGCTTCCGGAAGCCGAAACGGCCCGGCGGTATTTCGCGCCGTGGAGCAGCGCGGCAACGGCCGGGTTTGTCGCCGTGATGGCGCAAGCGGCGCGCGATTTTCGGGAGTTTGACGCTCCCTTCGCGGAACAGTGCTGGCGCGCGGCTGAACAGAGCCGCGCTTTCCTCGAGGCACACCCCGAGAGTCATCGCGCTGATCAGAGTGCGTTCACGACCGGCGCTTACCCGGCGCGCGACGAGGAGTATCGCCTCTGGGCTGCCGCGGAACTTTGGGCGACGCATGGGGACACAAATAATCTCGCCGACTTCGAGCGGCGTGTCGCGGCGCTCCCGCGTGCTGTTGATCTGACGTTTGATTGGGGCAACCCAAAAAATCTCGGCGTGCTTACGTATCTCGCCACGGGCCGGAAGGGTAAAGACTTGGTGTTGGTCGGCAAGATTCGCGACCACTTGCTGGCCACGGCGGATGAAATCGTGAAGGTCCGGGATGCTCATGGATACGCGCGGCCTCTGGGGACATTTTATCACTGGGGCGGTAATGGTTCGGTCGCGCGCCAGACGCTCGTGCTTCAGGCCGCCGCCCGGATTTCACCGAAGCCGCAGTATCGGCGGACGGCCTTGGACGCGCTCGGGTATTTGTTTGGCCGAAACTGCTACGGTCGCTCGTTTGTCACCGGCCTGGGTGCGAATCCGCCCTTGCATCCGCATGACCGACGTTCCGGCGCGGACAGAATCGCGGAGCCCTGGCCCGGCTATCTTGTCGGCGGGCCGAGTCGCGGTGCAACCGACTGGCTGGACGAGCAGAAGGATTTTCGCACCAACGAAATTGCGATCAACTGGAATGCGGCCTTGATCTACGCGCTGGCCGGATTTCTGGCCGGTGGCGGACCCTGAGCCGCCGCCGTGACGTTGTGTCGTTAGAATTCACGACATAGCTTGGCCTCGAATTCTCTTGGGTGCTTGGCACGCTGTCGTCGTGCGACCAATTCGGACCTCCCACCGCAGTGTTCCTCCACTACCGGGCCCGCAATCATGAAGCTCCACACCCTCGACATCGCCATCATCGTCAGTTACTTCGTCACGGTCATCCTGATCGGTCTGTGGGTGTCACGGCGGGGCAACCAGGACCTCGATTCCTACTTTCTCGGCGGCAAGCGCCTCCCGTGGTATCTGCTCGGAGTTTCGGATGCCTCGGGCATGTTCGACATCAGCGGCACGATGTATCTGGTCTCGATCCTGTTCATTTACGGTTTGAAAAGCATCTGGCTTCCGTGGCTCTGGCCGGTCTTCAACCAGATTTTTCTGATGATGTTCCTCAGCGCCTGGCTGCGGCGTTCGGGCGTGCTTACCGGTGCGGAGTGGATTCAAACCCGCTTTGGCCGCGGCCGGGGGGCGAACCTCGCGCACCTCAGCGTCGTGTTCTTCGCCCTCGTCAACGTCATCGGCATGTTGGCCTATGCGTTCAAGGGGATCGGCAAGTTTGCCGTGGTCATGCTGCCGTGGAAATTTACCGGCCAGAATACCGGGGTCTTCGCGGACGAAAACATTTACGCCATGATCCTGCTCGGCCTGACCGCGCTTTACGCCATCAAGGGCGGCATGATCAGCGTCGTCATCACCGAGGTCATGCAGTTCTGCATCCTCACGATCACGGCGGTGGCGATTGGCGTGATCGCGATCTGGAAGGTTTCGCCGGAAATGATCCAGCAAGCCGTGCCGGCAGGGTGGAGCAATCCGTGCTTCGGCCTGAAACTCAACCTTGATTGGACCGGCATCTTCGACAAGGTCAACGCGGCCATCAAACAAGACGGCAACGAACTGTTCGGCATCATTTTTGGGATGATGTTCTTCAAGGGAATTCTGGCGAGCCTGGCCGGGCCGGCACCGAATTACGACATGCAGCGGATTCTGGCCACACGCAATCCGCGCGAAGCCTGCCTCATGAACGGCATGGTGAACCTCGTGCTCTACTTCCCACGCTACATGATGATCACCGGCATCACCGTGCTCGCGCTGGCGTTTTGCATGACTGATCTGAAGAGCATGGACAAGCCGGACTTTGAGAAACTGCTGCCCATCGTGCTCTCGCAGCATGTGCCGCAGGGGATCGTTGGCTTCTTGCTCGCTGGCCTGATGGCGGCGTTCATGTCGAACTTCGCGGCCACCATCAACGCCGCGCCCGCCTACATCGTGAATGACATTTACAAGCGCTTCTTCAATCCCGAGATGACGCCCAAGGCGCAAGTGGCCTGGAGCCGGGTGGCTTCGCTGGCGGTCCTCGTGATTGGTGTGCTGTTCGGTTTGCTTACGACGCGCATCACCGACGTCATGATGTGGATTGTGGGCGCGCTCTATGGCGGTTACGTGATGGCGAATGTGTTGAAATGGTATTGGTGGCGCTTCAACGGCTACGGCTATTTCTGGGGCATGATGGCCGGAATTCTCAGCGCCCTGTTTGTGCCAGACTTCGCGAAGTGGGCGGGAATCGAGGTGGCCAATGCGCTGTACCTGTTCCCAATCATATTCGCGTGTTCGGTCGTGGGTTGTCTGCTCGGCACGCTGCTCACCAAGCCGGAGGACGACACGATCCTCAAGAATTTCTACCGCACGGTGAATCCGTGGGGCGCTTGGGGGCCGATTCGCGCGAAAGTCATGCGGGAGAATCCGTCTTTCCGGCCCAACCCGGACTGTGGGCGTGATTGCACGAATGTCGCGGTGGGTATTATCTGGCAGCTGTGCCTGACCGCCTTGCCGATTTACCTCGTCCTGCGGCAATGGTCATGGGTCGGGGCCATCGTCGCCGTGCTCGTGGCGACTTCAGTCATCATCAAACTCAACTGGTATGACAAATTGGAAAAAGTGTGAGGTTTCGCGGCGACTGTCGCGACTTCCTCCCGCCAACCGTGTTATGAAAATATTGCGCTCGCTTCCGGCCTTGGCCTTGATCGCATGTTGCACCGCGCGCGCCGCGAGCTCCGGCTTCCGCGAATTCATTACGGTCCGCGGCAGTCAGTTGTTCGAGGGGGACCGCCCATATCGTTTCCTGTCATTCAACATTCCGAACCTGACCTACACCGAGGATGACATGCGCTTTGAGCAAATGAGCAGTTTTCGGTTGCCGACCGCGTACGAGATTGATGACGCGCTGGCGTCCATTCAACAATTGGGCGGTCGGGTAGCGCGCACTTATGTGTTGTCGGTGCGCAAGACCAATGATCCCGCCGGCCTGCCGCGGCACATCCTCGCGCCGGATCAGCTCAATGAAGAAGCCATGGTGGTGCTGGATGAAGTTCTGGCGGCGGCAAATCGGCGTGGGGTTCGGTTGATCATTCCGTTCATTGACTTTGCCAGTTGGTGGGGCGGCATCACTGAATTTGCCGCCTGGCGCGGCAAGGCCAAAATGGATTTCTTCACTGATTCCCGGTTGAAGGCGGATTACAAACAACTGGTCAGCGCCGTGGTGAATCGCATCAACACCAGGACTGGCGTTCGCTACAAAGACGACCCCGCAGTGCTGGCCTGGGAATTGGGCAATGAACTGAAGGCGCCCACTGAATGGGTTGCGGAAATGGCGCCGCACGTAAAACTGCTCGCCCCGCGGCAATTGGTGGCCGAAAGCTATTTCACTTCACCAGACAATCCCGGCGTGGACATCGTGCAAGATCACCTTTACCAAGGTGACCCCGTGAAGATGATCGCGCAGATTCAGGAGAGCGTGAAACGCGCGGCTGGCAAAAAGGTGTACATGGTCGGCGAATTTGGCTTCGTCACCACCGAGGCCATGCGGGCCGTGATGGACACGATCATCCGCGAACCGGCAGTGGCCGGCGGGTTGATCTGGTCGCTGCGGTTTCACAACAGTGATGGTGGTTACTACTGGCACCACGAACCGTGGGGCGGCGATTTTTTCAAGGCGTACCACTGGCCCGGTGGTCCGGCGGGCGAACCTTACGACGAAGCGCGGTTCATGCGCCTTGTTCGGGCGAAGGCGTTCGAGATCCAGGGTAAACCGGCGCCCAAGCTCACGGTCCCCGCGGCCCCGGAACTCCTCGACGTTTCGGATGGTGGCGTGGTTTCGTGGCGCGGTTCGGCTGGCGCCGCCAGCTATGAGTTGCAACGCGCGGATGCCGTTGGCGGCGGCTGGCGTTCGGTTGCGTGGCAACTCACCGACGACGCGGCCCAGTATCGCCCGCTGGCGGTGGATGAATTCACCAGGGCGGGGAAGTCGTATCGCTATCGCCTGGTGGCGCGCAATGAGACTGGCGACTCGAAGCCGTCGAAACCACTCGGTCCGGTCAAGATGCGCTGTCGCACCTTGGTGGACGAATTGCGCCATCTCTCCCTGACCTATCGTCATAGTGGCAAACTGGAATTGCGCAGCAATGATGCGCGCAATTTCAAAGAGGATTGTCATCGGCTGCGCGGCGTCACAGGCGATTGGGTAGCGTACCAAGTCACCGGGCGGATCCGGACCGTGCGCGTCTATGCTTTTGGCGCGCAAGGTGAGCCCGGGCTGAAATTTTGCAGCGGCGCCGATCCGAAGGGCGACGAGTTGAAGGCTGGACACGAGGATTTTTACGCGGGCAAGGAGATGTACGATTTTCGCTGGCCGCGCCTTTACTCCGTCGCGGGTTTTCCGGCGGCAGCGAACGCGGTCACGCTGGAGTTCACGAGCGAGGCGCAGTTGGGCCGTATCGAGATTGAATACGAATAGGCCATGCCGGTTACAACCGCCAACTCATTTGCCAGCGAAGCGCGCGAGCATTTGTTCTCGCACATCCTGCCGTTTTGGATCGGCCCGGCGGTGGATCACGAGCGGGGGGGCTGGATGGCCTGGCTCGCCAACGATCTGAAACCCGACCGCGCCAAGCCCAAGGGCTTGATCGTCCACGCGCGCATCCTGTGGACGTTCGCCGCGGTGTACCGTATCCGGACGGAAACCCTTTATCGCGAAATGGCAGAACGCGCGTTCGATTATTTGATGAGCCGCTTTTGGGACGCGGATCTGGGCGGGGCGTTCTGGCAGTTGAATGACCGTGGGGAACGGCTTGATGATTCCAAGAAGATTTACGGGCAGGCGTTTTGCATTTTTGCCCTGGCGGAATTCCATCATGCATTTGGATCGCCGGCGGCGCTGGACCGCGCGCGGCAGGTGTTTCGGTTGATTGAACATTATGCGCGCGACAGCCGGCAGGGAGGCTACGTGGAGGTATGCCGGCGTGATTGGTCGGAAGCCGGCCCGGAAGCACGCCTCAGCGAAAAGGATCTGAGCGAAAAGAAATCCATGAACAACCACCTCCATCTGCTGGAGGCCTATACCAATTTGCATCGGGTCTGGAAGGATCCCCTGCTGACCGCACGGTTGCGCGAACTCGTGGAACTTTTCCTGACGCGGATTCTCGACACGCAGACGCAGCATTTTCACCATTTCTTCGACGAGCAATGGCGCGTGCGTTCGGACTCATATACGTTCGGCCACGATATCGAAGGCAGTTGGCTGCTGTGCGAAGCAGCCGAAGGATTGGGGGATGCTCAACTGTTGGGCCGAGTTCGTTCCGTCGCCGTGGCGATGGCTGAAGTAGCTTGGTCGGAGGGCGTGGGCGCCGACGGTGGGCTGTGTTACGAGGGCCGGGCTGGCCGGGTCATTGACGCAGGCAAGGAATGCTGGCCGCAGGCAGAAGCAGTCGTGGGTTTCTTGAATGCCTGGCAATTGAGCAGTGAGGTGAAGTTTTTTGAGGCAGCGCACCGGGTTTGGCGCTATGCTCAAGCCCACCTCGTTGATCGTGTCCATGGCGAATGGTTTTGGCGCGTCAACGCAGACGGGAAGCCGGATCAAAAGCTTCCCAAAGTCAGTGAATGGAAAGGCCCGTATCACATCAGCCGCGCATGTCTCGAAACCTTGAAACGGTTGGGCGCATTCTCCGCCAACCGCCCGCCCTCATGCCCCGGCTCGTAACGCTGAGCCTCCTAATTTTCATGGTTGGAATTGCCTGTGGCGGCGTGGCGGCGGCCGCTGGCGACCGCGAATTCCGGCGCAACGTGCGGCCCTTGCTGGAGAAATACTGTTTTGATTGCCATGCCGACGGCGCCAACAAGGGCAAGGTGGCCTTCGACGAATTCAAGGCGGACGACCAATTCCTCGGCGATCACGATTTGTGGCTGCGAGTCCTGCAAAATCTCCGTGCCGGTCTGATGCCGCCTCTGAGGAAGCCGCAGCCGCAGCCGGCGGAGAAAGCGCGGATCGAACGGTGGATCAAAGAGGCCGTATTCAAGATTGACGCCAAGAATCCGGACCCCGGTCGCGTGACGATCCGCCGGCTGAATCGCGTCGAGTATCGCAACACCATCCGGGATTTGATTGGCGTGGAGTTTGATGCCGCCACCGCGTTTCCACCGGACGATACGGGACACGGTTTCGATAACATTGGCGACGTGCTCACGCTCTCGCCGATGCTGCTGGAGAAATATCTGCTGGCTGCGAACCAGATCATTCGTGAAGCCGTGCCGGCCACTGCCAAGGTCGTGCGCGAGCAGGTGATTCCCGGACGGCAATTCCAAGGCCAGGAGGGCGGCGATGGCGGCGGTCGCCGCCGATCCGGCGGACTGGCCCTCTCGTATTATTCGCCGGCCATCGTCGCTCATACTTTTTCCGCTGCGCTGGCCGGCAAATACGAACTGGCGCTGGACCTGATCGTGAACGAGCGGTTCGTGGACAACGTTTTTGATTACAACAAGTGCCGACTGATCCTGCGCGTGGACGGCCAGGAACGATGGCGGGGGGAATACAGTTGGGAGGGCGGCAAGCCGTACCACTACCAGCTGGACGCTGATTGGGCTAAAGGCGACCACCGGCTCGAATTCGAACTCGTGCCGTTGACGCCGGATGAAAAGCAAACCCGCAGCCTTTCGTTGCAAATTTCGGCGGTCACCGTGCGCGGCCCAATGGCGGTGGAACACTGGATCCGCCCGAAAAACTACGAACGGTTCTTTCCGCGTGAAGTGCCGGCGGACGCCAGCGGCCGGACGGCGTACGCCCGCGAATTGCTGGGTGGCTTTGCGCGCCGGGCCTTTCGCCGCCCGGTTGAGGCGGACACCCTGGATCGGTTGGTGCGTCTGGCCGAGGGCATTTACTCCCAGCCGGGCAAGACATTCGAAACCGGTGTGGCGCAGGGCATGGTCGCAATCCTGGCCTCGCCGCGATTCCTTTTTCGGGAAGAAACCCCGGCGTCCGTCATTGGCCAGCAAGGCTTCCCGCCCGTGGACGAGTTCGCGCTCGCTTCGCGCCTGTCCTATTTTCTGTGGTGTTCGATGCCGGATGAGGAATTGCTGCGTCTCGCGGAAGCCGGTCAACTCCGTCGTCAATTGCCGGCGCAGGTGGCCCGCCTGTTGAAGGACGATCGGGCGCGGGCTTTGGTGCGGAATTTCACCGGGCAGTGGCTGCGCGCCCGGGACATCGAAGGCGTCCCGCTGGAGCCGCGCTTCATTCTGGCGCGCGAAGAGCAATTCGACCTGGAAACAACCCGCAATCGCCAGCGCTTCCGTGAGCTGAACGAGCAGCCGGACGGCCAGCTTTCCGTCGCGGAGAAAGAGGAATTGAAGTCCCTCCGCGCCGCATTTCGGGAGCGCGGCAATCGTCCATTGCGCGCCGATATCAACGGCGAACTGCGTTACGCGATGCGGCTGGAAACGGAGCAGACCTTTGATTACGTGCTGCGTGAAGACCGCAGCCTGCTGGAACTAATCGAAAGTGATTACACGTTTCTGAACGAGCGGCTGGCGAAGCATTACGGTCTCACCAACGTGCTTGGCGAGGAGATGCGGCGCGTGCAGCTGCCGGCTGGCAGTCCGCGCGGCGGTATTCTGACGCAAGGGACTGTACTCGGCGTCACTTCGAACCCCACGCGTACTTCGCCGGTGAAGCGTGGCCTGTTCATCTTGGAGAACATTCTGGGCACACCACCACCACCACCACCGCCCAACATTCCGCCGCTGGAAGATGCTGCCAAGGGTGGCGAACGGGAGCATCCACCGTCATTGCGCGAGACGCTCGCGCTGCATCGCGAGAATCCGCTCTGCAATTCGTGCCACAATCGCATGGACCCGCTCGGCCTGGCGTTTGAACATTTCAATGCGCTGGGTATGTGGCGGGACACGGAGTATTCCGAGCCGATTGACGCCACGGGCCGCTTGATCACGGGCGAGGAGTTTCATGATGTCCGTGACCTCAAACGAATTCTTGTCGCGCGGCACGCACGCGATTTTTACCGTACCGTGACGGAGAAATTGCTCACCTATGCGCTCGGGCGCGGGCTGGAGTATTACGATGTGGAGACGGTGGATCGCATCGTTGCCCGGGTCGAAGCCGCGAAGGGCCGGCCCTCAGCGCTGATTTTGGGCGTGGTGGAATCCGCGCCATTCCTGCGGACGCGCGGGCCGACCGAAACTCAAATCATCAAGCCGAACAAAGCCGCCCAACAGCGGGCCGACGCGAGGATCGAACCATGAGCAGAATGCACATCGAACAGCCCGGGCCATTTGCTTCGGCACCGGGCGCGTGGAATCGCCGCAACTTCCTGCGGGGGATGGGCGCCTGTATTGCCTTGCCCGCGCTCGAATCGTTGTGGCCGGCGCGCGCGCGCGCGGTTGGCGCCGCGGTCAAGGTGGCCACCACTGCGACGGGAGCGCCATTGCGCACGGCATTTGTCTATTTTCCCAACGGCACGATCCCGTCCGTCTGGTGGCCCAAGAGTGAAGGCGACGCCTTTGAACTGAACCGCACGATGCAGCCCCTCGAACCGCTGCGGCAACACCTTCAAATCCTCGGCGGCTTGGAGCATCTCAACGCCACCGCTGGCAACGACGGTGGCGGTGATCACGCCCGCGCGAACGGTACGTTCCTCACCGGCGTGCGGATGAAGAAAAGCGCCACGGACATCCGCGCCGGCATCTCCATTGATCAGGTCATGGCCCGCGAGTTGCGGGAGTTGACCCGCCTGCCCTCGTTGGAACTTTCCTGCGATGCCGCGCGGACTTCTGGCACTTGTGATTCGGGGTATTCCTGCGCCTACCAGTTCAATCTCGCGTGGAGTTCGCCCACCACGCCCATGACGCCCGAGGCGAACCCGCGGCAGGTTTTCGAGCGGTTGTTCGGGGTGGGCAATCCCGGGGAACGCGCGCAAAGCTTGATGCGCCGGCGCGTGGAGCAACGCTCCATCCTGGATTTTGTGCTTGCCGACGCCCGCGCCATGCAGCGGCGGTTGAACCCGCGCGACCAGGACAAACTGGATCAATACCTGACCGGAGTGCGCGAACTGGAGCAGCGGATCCATCGGGCGGAGCGATTGGGCGATCCCAAGGATCCAGCGGTCGTGGCGCCACTCGGTGTGCCGCCGACCTACGCCGAACATGTGCAGTTGATGTTCGAGATTCTTGCCTTGGCCTTTGAGAGCGACTCCACCCGTGTCGCCACGCTGCTGTTGGCGCACGATGGCAGCAACCGTTCGTTCGCCGAAATTGGGATTCCCGAGGGGCACCACGATTTATCGCACCACTTCGACAACGCCGAGAAGATCCAGAAAGTCCTCGACATTGACCTCTGGTATGTGAAGCAGTTCGCCCGGTTCATCGAGCGGTTGCGCGATACGCCGGACGTGGACGGCCATTCGGTACTCCACAACTCGATGATTCTCTATGGCGGCGGCAATGCGGATGGCAATCGTCACACGCACGTCAATCTGCCACTGGTGCTCGCCGGTGCCGGGGGCGGAACACTGAATCCGGGCCGGTACGTGAAGCACGGCGCGAAACCCGCCAGCAACCTGTTCCTGAGTCTGGCGGATCGCATGGGTGTGGCGCGCCTGGAACGATTCGGTGATTCGAGCGGCCGGCTGGCAAATATCTGAACTGGCGATGAAGATCTTTCACCTTGGTATTTTGCTCCTCGTGCCGCTCGCCCGGTTGGCCGCCGACCAATCCTTGGTCGTTCCACTTTGGGAAAAGGGCGCGCCCGGTTTTGAGAACCGCCGCGATGAGCCGGAACTGGCCAGGGACTACTGGGTTCGTAACATCCACAACCCTTCGCTCACGGTGTTCCTGCCACCGAAGGCAAAGGCCAACGGCGCGGCGGTGCTGGTTGTTCCGGGCGGCGGACATCGCGAATTGGTGTTCCAAGCCGAGGGCGTTGAGCCGGCGCAATTCCTAAACGGCCTCGGTGTCGCCGCCTTCGTACTCAAGCATCGGTTGGCGCGTGAAACGAATTCGCCTTACTCCCTGCAAATCCACCCGAAACAGGACGCCCAGCGCGCGATGCGGTTGATTCGCAGTCGTGCGGCGGAATGGAACGTGGACGCGAACCGGCTCGGGACGCTCGGCTTTTCCGCCGGCGGCGAGGTGGTGTCCATGCTTGCCTACAGTCCGTCGGCGGGTGATGCGACGGCGGCCGATCCGATCGAGCGTCAGGATTGCCGCGTGAATTTCCAGATTGTGATCTATCCCGGGCCATTGGGCATTCCCGAGCAGCTTCCCTCCGATGCGCCGCCCGCTTTTTTCCTGGTCGCAAACGATGATCGCGGCCATGTGGAGCCGGTGATGCGGTTGGTCGAGAAATACCGCGCCGCGTCGCGTCCGGTGGAGTTGCACCTCTACGCGCGCGGCGGACACGGCTTCAACCTCGGCGGCCGGGCCAAACTGAACTCGATCAGATCGTGGCCGCAGCGTATGACCGACTGGCTTGGCGACAATGGATTTCTATCTGTCGCTAGCGGCACTTCCGGGAATTGAGCACGGTGGCTGTCGCCTGTTTTGACGACATGCTTCGCTGCTCCACGGCGCTCCATAGTCTGATTGCCGGATCGAAGCGCGTACCTCCGCTCCGGCGCGAGCCGACTGAATTTCCATGAACAAGAAAGCATTCACTCTGAAATTGAAACAGCTTCAGCGTCAGCATCGCACGCTGCTGACGCGACGTAATCTTCCGCAGCGGCTCGGCAACGGCCTTTTTGACCGCTACGAGCGTCCGGTGCTCACCGCCGAGCATGTGCCGCTCGAATGGCGTTACGACTTCCACCACGCCAGCAATCCGCATCTACTCACGCGGCTGGGTATCAACAGCGTTTTCAACGTTGGTGCGATGGAGTGGAACGGGAACATCGTTCTTGCGGCGCGCGTCGAGGGCTGGGATCGGAAGTCGTTCTTCGCCATCGCCGAGAGCCGGTCGGGTGTGGACGGGTTTCGCTTCTGGGATTATCCGGTGCGGATGCCGGAACTGGAGGCGCAGGAAACCAATTTGTACGACATGCGCTTGGTCCGGCACGAAGACGGCTGGATTTACGGACTGTTCTGCGCCGAGCGCCACGATGATTCCAAACCGCACGACCTGTCCGCCGCCATCGCGCGCTGCGGCATCGCGCGCACGCTCGACCTCGTGAACTGGGAGCGCCTGCCGGATCTCCGGACGGGCGCGCTGCACCAGCGCAATTGCGTGCTGCATCCGGAATTTGTGCTTGGCCAATATGCCTTCTACACGCGACCGATGAGCGACTTCGCGGCAACCGGCACGGGCGACGGCATCGGCTGGGGCTTGTGCGATGACCTCACCCGGGCGGTGGTGAAGGCGGAGCGCATCATTGATCCGCGCTTCTATCACACGATCAAGGAAGGGAAGAACGGTCTCGGCCCCGCGCCAATCAAGACGTCGCAGGGTTGGTTGCATCTGGCCCATGGTGTGCGCAATACCGCCGCGGGCATGCGTTACGTGCTCTATCTGTTCCTCTGTGATTTGAAGGACCCCGCGAAGCTGATCCGCGCGCCCGGTGGCTATTTCATGGCGCCCGAAGGTGACGAACGTTTGGGCGACGTCTCGAACGTGCTCTTTGCCAACGGCTGGGTCGCGCGCCCGAATGGCGACGTGTTCATCTATTATGGTTCCTCTGACACCCGAACACACGTGGCGACCAGTACGGTGGACAAGTTGCTGGATTACGTGCTGACCACGCCCGCGGATGCAATGCGTTCCAAGCTTTGCGTCGAGCAACGATGCCGGTTGATTGACCGCAATCGGAAGTAGCTTGGTCAGGGCTGCCAGACGGCTCGCCAATACTTTTGCGGCTCACCGGGTGGAACCGGGTTGGTCAGCATCAGCGTGCTGCTGGTAAGCGGGTTGGTGGAAATGGAGGTCCAGGTGATCAGGTTTGATGAACTTTGAATCAGGTAGCGGACATCGGATTGTCCTTGGAGTTGAAACACCAACTGGCCTGGCGCCGTGAGCGGAAAGGCGGCCAGGCGGGGCGGGGCAGGGGAGAGTGTTATCAATGTCAGCGAGTAGGGCGGAGCATTGTTCGTGAAGGTCGCGCCCGCGCTGGCGATGTAGTTCGTGGTGATGTCCCGGTTGGCGGCGGGACCGTTGGTGCGCGTGGCTTCGTCGTTGGAAATGCCGAACGAGCGGATGATCGCAGTCGCGGACGGCGCGAAACCAGTCACGCTGACACGAACGGTGAAATTGGTCGCCAGGATTTTGTTCAGGAGCAGCACGGACACGGCACCGTTTGCGTGGCGTGTCGCATAACTGGCGAGCGCCGCGTAATCGCTTGTGACGCCGAGGATGCGGTCGCCCGGGCGCGCGAACCATTGCATCAGCTTGGCCGCGTAAAAGGCCGGATGACGTGTGTCCAAGCCGTTGATCATGCCGAGGTCGCCGTAGCTGCGCCAACCGAACAGGTTCGCGCCAAAGAAGCCCGCGTTGTCGGTGCCGTTGCGCAGGTCCCACCACACAAAGCTGTTGAACTCCGTCTGCAACAACTGGCCAAGGCTGTCGGCGTAGTAAAGCCCATTTACCAGGCTGGTGGATTGTCTGCCTTGCTGCCCCGCGTCGGTGTTGTTTTCAGTGACCACCAGCTCGATGTTCGTCCCGCTGCTGCCGAAATAGTCCGTGACGTGCTGGCGGAGCGTCGCGGCGTCATTGGCCCAATTGCCGGTGGATTGGAGCAGTCCGGCATCGTTGTCGGGCGAGCCGGCGACGTTGTTGGGGTCGGTCCACTGCGGGTAATGATGGTGAACGAGGAAATCCGGCGTGACACCGAGACTTTTCAAGCTGGCCAGCAGCACGGGGGTCCACCCGTAATTGGTCTGTGCGGTGCGCGCGTTGTAAGCGGGGTGATCCCGGTAGCCGTTGTCGTATTGGTTCTCCCCGGGGACGCCGACCACGCCGATCTTGATAGTCGGATCCACCGCCTTCATGCGGGCGATGAAATTCGTGGCACGCTGGGCATAGGTGTAGGCGTGATGCGCCAGCGCGTTGGTGTCCTGCTCCCAGGTGCCGTAGCACTCGTTGCCGACTTCCCAGTACTTGACGCCGAGCGGTGCGCTGCGGCCCACGGCGAGAAAATCGAACTGGTTGTCGGGATTCTGCGCGGCGGTGCGTGAGCGCAAGCGTGACCAGTAACCGGCGGTCTGCCAGTTCCGCCCGCCGGAGTCCACGCCGAGCGGAACATCGTTGGCCGTGCCGAACAGCCCGGCGTCGGCGTTGCAGTAGGCCACCCACGCTGCCGCCTCCTGCGGGCTGCCGCTGCCATGATTCACGGTCACGAAGACCTGCGCGTTGATATTGGTGGCGACGCGCATCAATTCCGGAAACGAGGCCTGCCATTGCCAGGTTTCGCCCAACTTGGTGTTGGAGGCCCAGTGGTACTCATCGGACGCCGAACCGCCCGGCACGCGCACGCAGCGAAGGCCCATTTCCTGGAGAAGCGCGGCCGTGGTGAAGTTGCTGGGCGAATCGTAGTAGCCATCCCACATGGCTAGATTCACACCGAAATGCCGCGCATCCACGGTGCGGACGGTCTGGGTGGTGTTGAGGCTGACTTGCACGAGCGCGGGCAGCGGATTCGGCGAGAGTTCGACATCGTCCAGGTAAAACGTCCCCGTCGTGCCGTTGTCACGCAGTTGGATGTTGAGGCGTGAAAGGTTCGGCTTGTTCGTCACTCCAAGCGAGGCGAGGGAAACAGAGAACTTCTGCCAGACGCCGGCCACGAGTGCGGAGGGCAGGGCGTAGGCCGGTTGGGGTACGCCGCTGAGTTCACCGTAAACCTGCAACCGCTGTCCCCCGGCCGTACCGCCGTGCGCCCAGAAGGTGAAATTGGTGTAGTCCGACGTGTTGAAGTTTGCGTGATGAAACGATACGCCTTGCCAGGCCGCTGCGCTCACGCTCATCGAGTAGGTCCCGCTGTGGACGGGATTCGTGTTTACGTTGCTGTGCGCAGCCCAACTCCAGTCGTCGAAGCCGTTGACGAAACTATCGGTGAAGATGGCCAGCGGCGACTGCGCGTCGGCGGCGGGCACGGTCAACGCGAGCACCGACGCGAGCGCCGGCAAAAGACGGATGAATCGCCCGGGGAGATGTCGCCGCGTGGCTGTAGGTGGCTGAGTGTTCGTTTTCAATTTGAGTCAGGCCGAAAATCCGCGTGGCCGCCTTCCTGGGAAGCGAGACCGTTCAGCTTTTCCAGCACGATACACTTTCACGGTCGCAGTTCGCACGTAATCAAAAGTGGGGACAGCCGGCGCTCCGCAGGGCAAGCAAAGCCGCTCGCCTCGGGCGGCGGGTCCTGTCTATCCTCGCCAGTCAGTATGGCTGGTTCCAGTTCAGTCTCCGACAACGCCACCGCGCCGAAAGCGAAGCTCGCGCGCGGTAAGTTGTGGTGCTTTCGCCTGCTGGCCGCGCTCGGCATTCCGCTGGCGCTGGCGGCCTTGCTCGAACTGGCCTTGCGCGTTGGGGGCGTGGGCTACCCAATGGGATTCCTGCTGCCGGAAACGCACCAAGGCCGGGAGGTGTTCGTGCCGAACAACCGGTTCGCCTGGCGGTTTTTTGGCCGCGAACTGGCACGCTGGCCGTTTCCTTTCGCCCTCCCGCGCGCAAAGCCCACCGGCACTGTGCGGATTTTTCTCTTCGGCGAATCCGCCGCCAAGGGGGAGCCACAATCAGAGTTCGGTCTCGCGCGGTTGTTGCAGGTGATGTTGAGCGTGAAACATCCCGAAGGACGGTTCGAGGTGGTGAACACGGCGCTGACCGCCATCAATTCACACGCCGTCCTGCCCATCGCGCGTGATTGCGCCCGTGCGGATGGCGACGTGTGGGTGATTTACATGGGGAACAATGAAGTGGTGGGTCCGTTCGGCGCGGGCACGGTTTTTGGGGGGCAGGCACCGCCGCTGCCGTTGGTTCGCGCCACGCTCGCACTCCAGGCCACGCGCTCCGGCCAGGCGCTGGCGGCGGCAACGCATTGGTTTCAGCCGGCTCCACGAGACGACGCCGTTTGGGGCGGGATGACGCTGTTTCTCGATCAGCAGGTTGTCGCCGATGATCCACGCATGAGCGGCGTTTACCACCACTTCGCACGTAATTTGGACGACATCATCCGGACGGGCACACGCCACGGCGCGGGCATTGTGCTCAGCACGGTGGCGGTGAACTTGCGCGACTGTCCGCCGTTCGCGTCGGCGCACCGCGATGGTTTGAGCGAGGCGGAGAAAGCCGAGTGGCTGCGGCTCTACGACCTGGGGAGTGCGGCTCAAGATCACCAGCAGGCCGCGGAAGCTGCGGAGCATTTTCGGGCGGCCAGCCGCATTGACGACCGGTTTGCCGAACTGCGCTTTCGGCGGGGCCAATGTGCGTTGACTTTGGGCGACACGGCCGCGGCGCAGACGGAGTTTCAGGCGGCCCGGGACCTGGACACCCTCCGTTTTCGCTGCGACACGCGGCTCAATGAACTGATTCGGCAGGCGGCAACGAACTTCTACGGCGCGGCGGTGCGCCTGGTGGATGCCGAGCGCATCTTCGCCGAACACAGCCCGGCAGGTCTGCCGGGGGAGGAACTTTTCTTCGAGCATGTCCACCTGAACTTTGATGGCAACTGGCTGCTCGCGCGCGTGATTGCAGCGGAAGTCGAAAGGGAACTCGCGGCGCGTTGGCCGAACTTCAGGGCATCGGGCACGAACTGGCCGTCGGTGGCCACTTGCGCCCGGCAGCTCGGCCGCACCGAGTGGCATCAAGTGGCGGCTTGGAATTCGATCATCGCCACGTTGAACGATCCGCCGTTCACCGGTCAGATGGAGCACGCGCGGCAACTCCACCGGTACGAAGCGGAACTGGGGAAACTTGCCCCGGCGATGCAGCCGGCAGGAATTCAGGCGGCGGTACGCGTCTGCGCGGAAGCGAGCGAAGGTCAGCCGGATGATCCCGTGCTTCAGAAGCAGTTGGCGATTTTGAAAAGGGCCGCGGGCGATCTGGCTGGGGCGGAGGCCGCGGTGCGTCGCGAACTTGAGTTGCTGCCGAATGACGCCGAAGGTTGGTCCCTTTTGGGTTCGGTCTTGGCGCGGGAGAACCAACTCACGGAAGCCGCGGCGGCTTTCCGACGCGGGTTTCAACTGGGACCACAAGGCGTCAAGTCGAGCCTTGAGCTCGCGGGGGCTATGACGTCGTTGGGACGTACGGAAGAGGCCATCGCGGAGTACCAGCGGATCCTGCGGCTCAAGCCGCGGTGCGTTCCGGCTTGGCTGCAACTGGGGCAGGTGATGGAAAAACTGGGGCGCAAAGGGGAGGCGGACGCGTATTACCAGAATGCCTTGACGAACCGAAGTCAGCGCTTGCCTGAACTGATCGAGCTGGCTGGATTTTTTCAGGGCCGCGGCGCGTTGGCCGAGGTGGCGGAGATTTATCAGGACGCAGTCCGGTTGAATCCGCACGACGCCGTTTTGCGACTGGGTCTGGCGCGCTGTCTCGCGTCGCAGGGGCGGTTCGAACTGGCCGAACCGCACACGGCCGAGGCAGTGCGGCTGGCACCGGAGTTTGTCGAGGCGCGGCTGCTGCATGGCATCGTGCTTTGGCGGCGCAAACAAGCGGGGCCGGCGCTCGAAGAGTTTCAGGAAGCCTTGCGGCTGCGGCCCGAGTCGGTGGATGCGCGCGTGAACCTCGGAACGGTACTGGCCCAAACGGGTCGTGGTCCGGAGGCCCTGGCGCTGTTCCAAGAAGTTCTTCAGCGGAGTCCCACGAACACGGTGGCGTTGCAATACATGCAGTCATTGCAGCGTCCGGGCGGGGCGCAACCCTCGCGTCAAAGATGAAGAAGCCGTCCCAGGCAAAGACCGTTCCGTCCCAAGCCACCGGGGCTGGGAAATCAGAAACGGGGGCACCACCCCCGCGGCCAACCGGCTGGAAGCTCTGGAGCTTTCGCGGCGCCGCAATGCTGGGGATACCGGCGCTGTGTTTTGCGCTCGTGGAACTGGCGCTGCGGTTGACTGGCTTCGGTTATCCCGTTTCATTTCTCGTGCCGGGGGTGCGCAATGGCCAGCCGGTATTCGAGCCGAACAACCACTTCGGCTGGCGTTTTTTTGGACCCGAACTCGCGCGGCTCCCGTATCCGTTTTCCCTCCAGCAGGCGAAGCCGCGCGATGCGATTCGTATTTTCGTACTCGGCGAATCCGCCGCCAAGGGCGACCCGGACCCGCATTTCGGTTTCGCGCGGGTGCTGGAGGCGACTTTGAGCCTGCGCCATCCGAACGTGCCGTTTGAGGTGGTGAACACGGCGATGACGGCAATCAACTCGCACGCCATCCTGCCCATTGCGCTCGACTGCGCCAAAGCGGGTGGCGATGTGTGGGTGATTTACATGGGCAACAACGAGGTCGTCGGCCCGTTCGGCGCGGGGACGGTCTTCGGTCCTCAGACGCCGCCCTTGCCGTTGATTCGCGGGGCGCTGGCGGTGAGGGCCACGCGTACGGGCCAGTTGCTGGAGGCCGCGCGGCAATGGTTGCGCGAACCGGCGGCGGCGGTCCCGAGCGATTGGGGCGGCATGGAAATGTTCTTGGACCAGCAGGTGGGCGCGGACGATGCGCGAATGAACGGCGTTTACCACCATTTCGAACGCAATCTTACCGATATCATCCGCGTGGGCCGGCGGAGCGGTGCGGGCATCGTGGTCAGTACGGTGGCCGTGAACTTGCGCGACTGTGCTCCGTTTGCCTCGGTGCACCGCGCGGACTTGGCGGCGGCGGACAAGGCGCGGTGGGATGACTTGTTTCAATTGGGCTGCCGGGCGCAGGCTGCCGGCAATCTGGCCGAAGCAGCGGATCAGTTCCGCCAAGCCGCCCGCTGGGACGATCGTCATGCCGAAATGCGATTTCGCCAGGGTCAGTGCGCGTTAGCGGCGGGCCAGCAAGCGGAGGCGTTGGCGCATTTCCGCGCAGCGCGCGATCTGGACACGCTGCGCTTCCGCTGCGACACGCGGCTCAACGAAATCACGCGCAAGGCGGTGGCGGGCGGCGAACCCGGCGGGGTGCGATTGGCTGACGCCGAAATCCGGTTCGCAGAGCAGAGCCCCCAAGGTTTGCCTGGAGCGGAGTTCTTTTACGAGCACGTTCACCTGACGTTCGCGGGCAACTGCCTGCTCGCGCGGATCGTTGCGGAACAAGTCGAGGATCTGCTTGGTTCACGTTTGTCGGGGCAGCCCGGTGGCGAAGTTGCCTGGCCGACCACGGAAGCCTGCGCGCGGCGGCTGGGCTGGTCGGATTGGGCCCGCCTCGCCGGCTGGAAGGGCGTAGTGCCCCGGTTGAATCGCCCGCCGTTCACCGGACAATTTGATCACACGGAGCGGATGCAGCAGGTCGGGCGGGTGCTGGCGGAATTGGCGGGGGCAACCCAACCTGCCGGCCTACGCCAGGCGCTGCTCGCCTGCCAGACGGCGGTTGCGATGGCGCCGAATGACGCGGCCCTGGTTGGACAACTGGCGGTGTTGGAGCAAGCCAGCGGCAATCTGCCGGGGGCCGCACGAGCGGCCGAGCGGGCGCTTGAGCTACTGCCGAACGACGCGGAAGGTTGGTCGCAATCGGGATTGATCCTGGCGCGGCAACGACAGTTTGCGGATGCCGCCGCCGCCTTTCAGCGCGCGGTGGCACTGGATGCGCAGGACGTGGCGGCGCGGGAGAACCTGGCCCAATCGCTGGCGGCGCTGGGCTGGCGCGAAGAGGCGCGGCGAGAGTTTTCACGGGTTCTGGCGAAGCGGCCCCGACTCGGGTTGGCGTGGCTGCACTTCGGCCAGTTGGAGGAGCAGGCCGGAAGGAAGGAGAAAGCCGCCGAGTGCTACCAGAATGCGTTGGCTCATCCGGGAGCGAATCTGGGCGGGCTGATCGAACTGGCTGGCTTTTGCCAAAGCCGCGGTTGGTTCGAGGCGGCGGCCACGAATTACATGGCGGCGTCGAAGTTGGACCCGGCCAATGCCCAGCTCTGCGTCGGTGCCGGACAAAATCTCTCCGCCTTGGGGCGCGTGGCGGAAGCGGCAAATTATTCCGCCACGGCGGTGCGCCTAGCACCGGAATTCGCCGAAGCGCGACTGTTGCACGGGCTGGTGCTGGGGCGGCAGGGATTGAAACGCGAGGCGGCGGAGCAGTTTCGCGAGGCGTTGCGTCTTAAGCCGGGGCTGTTGGACGCGCGGCTGAATCTGGGTATTGCGCTCCTGGACCAGAACCCCACCGAGGCGCTGGCCTGTTTTGAAGAAGTGCTGCGGCAGAATCCTGCA
>WBZT01000703.1_pt1 | contig 26156 bp, 20 predicted proteins | sample 5204241 | NCBI WGS metagenome assembly WBZT01 (sample SAMN12344358, study PRJNA552823) | activated sludge metagenome | biome: Activated sludge suspended growth; feature: Nitrification reactor; material: Wastewater; isolation source: activated sludge from nitrification reactor of wastewater... | reverse complement strand
CCAAGAATGATATAACTTCCGAATAAGCCGATAAAAGCAATAATCGCTGCAATTACCAAATCCTTGGAGCGATCAGAAATGCTTTTCCAGTTAAAACTCTGCCAAATTCGAATTTGTTGTTCCATATATACCAAATGGAATCACAAACGTATTAAAATATTTCATAATATATCAATATAAATACATATATTTAAATTGATTATACATTAAATAAATATATAATATCTTAAAAATAAAAGGAATTAGAGACCCATTTCCAAACCAAATCGAATACTTTCCTGATCAACAAGACCAATGACCTCGTTTTGTTCTATTATAAGAAGCAAAGGCACACCAGATTCGAGATATCGCATCCCTTCGATTAAGTCCTCGTCCTTTGAAAGTACAATTACTTGTTGATGCATAAATTCCTTTATAGGTTGTGTAAGGTTCTTAAGAGAAGATTTTAAAATTTGGGAGGCGCTGACCGTTCCTACATACTGACCTGTCAAATCAATTACCGGAAAGTTTTTGTATCCGCTCAGGAGAACCAATTGTTTAGCTTGTAAAGCCTGAAGATAATCAGGAATACAGGTTCCGATTTGACGAATAAATTGTCCAATTTTTTTATTTTTAAGCGCAAACTCTTTGGCAACCTGACTATATTCTTGAGATGCACTAAAGAAAATAAATACGCCTATTAGTATGGTGGTCCAGGCTCCAAGATAAATTCCTATGCCTATAAATATTATACATATTACCTGTCCAATCTTTGATGCCCACTTGGTTGCCGTAAGTCGATTGGTCTTCATCGATAATAATGCTCTTAAAACCCTCCCTCCATCCATAGGAAATGCAGGGATTAGATTAAAAACCATTAAAAGAATATTCGAAATCAAGAGTAAGGGGATAAATGCCGACCACCCCATAGATAAAAAGTGTTCTAACTGAAACAAATCAAGCATTTGCTCACCGTGGCTGGCAAACAATATAATAAACAAGAATACCGCAATGAATAAATTTACCGCTGGACCCATTAATGCAATGATTAGTTCATGTCTGGGTTTATCCGGAAAATTCTGAAGTCTGGCAACCCCTCCAATGGGTAATAAAATAATATCCTCGGTCAGGACTCCAAATCTTCGAGCGGTTAAAGCATGTCCATATTCGTGCAAAACAACACATAAAAACATACTTAATGTAAAACAGATTTGGATTAGAATTTCCATCCCTGAGGATTTCTCAACTACTCCGGAACCAATGATATAGAGTATAATGAATACAAAAGTCCAGTGAATTCTAACTGGGATATTTGCAAATGTTCCAATGCGAAAGGCTTGTTCTATCATGTGTTACTTAACTGATCAACATGGGTTGATAGAGTTGACCTTGAAGTATAGCTCTTGATATAACCATTCGTTGAACCTCAGAAGTTCCCTCATAAATTTGTGTAATCTTGGCGTCTCGCATTAAGCGCTCTACATGGTATTCTTTGACATAACCATATCCTCCGTGAATTTGAATGGCTTCAACCGTGTGCTTCATAGCAACATCGGAAGCATATAGTTTAGCCATACTTGCGGCCACGCCAAAATCTATATTTTGATCTTTTAAATAGGCGGCGCGGTGAACCATTAATCTGGCTGCTTCAATTTCAGTTGCCATGTCAGCTATTTTAAATGCAATGGCTTGATGTTCTATTATTGATTTGCCGAAAGTCTTTCGCTCCTTCGCATATTGAACAGACAATTCATAGGCACCTGCTGCAATACCTAAAGCCTGAGATGCAATACCTATTCTTCCTCCCATTAAGGTACGCATGGCAAACTTAAAACCATCCCCACTGGGTCCTAAAAGATTTTCTTTGGGTACCCTTACATCATTGTACATAATGGTATGGGTATCAGACGATCTGATCCCCAATTTATCCTCTTTAGCTCCAATTACTACACCTGGCCAGGAAGTTTCTACGATAAATGTGCAAATTCCTTTTGTTCCTAAGGATGGATCAGTTTGGGCCATAACTAAATGTAAAGATGAACTACCACCATTAGTTATCCAATTTTTTGTTCCATTTAAGAGATAATGATCACCACAGTCAATAGCCATAGTTTTTTGCTTTGAAGCATCTGAACCAGCTTCCGGCTCAGAAAGGCAAAAGGATCCAATCCATTCTCCGGACGTCAATCTTGGCAGATATTTCATTTTTTGCTCTTCCGTCCCCATTTTTTCAAGACCCCAACATACCAGGCTATTGTTGACAGACATGATCACAGCACAAGAAGCGTCTACCTTAGAGATTTCTTCCATGGCTACAACATAACTTATTGTGTCCATACCACCTCCTCCATATTCTGGTGAAACCATCATTCCTAAAAAGCCCATTTCACCCATTTTGACGACCTGTTCGGAGGGAAATTTCATTTTTGAGTCACGATCAATTACGCCAGGTAATAACTCCTGTTGTGCAAAATCCCTTGCAGCTTGTTGAACGGCCCTGTGTTCTTCTGATAAGGTAAAATACATATGGTTAAATTGAAAGGCGAAGATAAGTCTCTGATGTTCGGCAACCAAAAGTCATTCTTAAACTTTCCCTTCCAACATAGGAACAAAGCGAAAATACCCATGTTCGAAAGTACTAATTGCTCCATTTTCACTTTTTCGAACCTCAGTCATAATCTGAGATCCTTCTGTTGAGCCTATTGGTAAAACCATTATTCCTCCAGGCTTCAATTGATGGACTAATTCAGCAGGAATTTTATCAATAGAAGCGGTAATTAAAATTTTATCAAATGGTGCCAGGGTTGGAAGCCCTAAAAAGCCATCTCCGTAATACGTTCGGATTCCAATATACCCCATCTTCCTTAATCTTTTTGATGTTTTATCATGAAGTAGTTTATGTCTTTCTATTGAATAGACCCTAGCCCCCATTTCTGAAAGTACACAAGCCTGATAACCTGAGCCAAGTCCAATTTCAAGTACTTTATCCTTTGGCTTAACCTGAAGCAACTGTGTCTGAAAGGCAACAGTGTAGGGCTGTGATATCGTCTGTTCACAATCGATTGGAAAAGCATTGTCTTTATAAGCCCATGTATCAAAGGCTTTATCAAGAAAGAGATGTCTTGGGACGTTAAAAATTGCATTAAGTACAGCTTCGGATTGTATACCTTTTTGGCGCAATTCCTCGACCAGTTTTCTCCTTAATCCTTTATATTGGTAATTATCGTCCGGATGAATCATTTTTCATAAATGTTATACAGTCCCAAATACTAACACCATTTGTTGGGTAAAGATAGCTTGTACCCTACTGAAAAAACGATCTTAATAAAGGACTAAAATGAAAGAATGAAATCTTTCACTAATTTTCGGCATCAATTCTACCAATTCATGAAAGCTATTAAATTTGGAACTGATGGATGGAGAGCCATCATCGCAGAAGATTATACCATTGAAAATGTTCGCAGAATTTCAACAGCAACTGCATTATGGATGCTGTCTAAAAATCTTAATAAAGTTGTAATTGGTCATGATTGCAGGTTTGGGGGGCGTATGTTTATGGAAGAAACTGCAAGAGTGCTTGCATCTCATGGTATAAAAGTGCTTTATGCCAATGAATTTGTTAGTACTCCGATGGTCTCCCTGGGAGTAATTCAACAACAAGCTGGCTTGGGGATTGTAATCACTGCTAGCCATAATCCACCATTATATAATGGATTTAAACTAAAATCTGCCTATGGCGGCCCGACCATACCATCTGATATTGCAGCGGTAGAATCCTTGATTCCAGATTATGCAGAAGCACCTTCAAGAAGTTTTGCAGAATTGGTTGATGAACAACGTATTGAATCCATCAATTTAGAAGATGCCTATTTCGAACATGTAAAAAATCATTTTAATATAGAACTCTTAAGAAAATTTCAGGGAATTACTTATGATGCTATGTACGGTGCAGGTCAAAGAATTATGAAAAGAGTATTACCTGATCTTACTTCATTTCATTGTGAATATAATCCGGGTTTTAACCATATCCCACCTGAACCAATTTCAAAAAATTTGACAGAGATAATGCAATTTCTGGCAACGGATCAAAAACATATTATTGGAATAGCTAATGATGGAGATGCAGACCGAATTGCTATGTTAGACAAAGATGGAAACATGATTGATTCTCATCATATCCTATTACTTTTAATCTACTATCTATTTGATTATAAAAAAATGTCTGGCAAAATTATCGTAAGTTTTTCAGTAACCAATAAAGTTAAAAAACTCGCAGATCATTTTGGATTGGAAACGATAATTACCAAAATTGGATTTAAGTACATTGCAGAATTAATGATTGCAGAAGATGTTTTGGTTGCAGGAGAAGAATCGGGAGGACTTGCGATTAAAGGACATATTCCTGAGCGTGATGGTGTTTGGATTGGTTTAACAATTTTAGAATTTATTGCAGCTACCGGAAAATCAATCAATCAGCTCATACAGGAAATATATGAAATCGTTGGCAGTTTTAGTTATGATCGGCTGGATATTAAATTAGAGGAATCGAAAATGATTCAAATAAAATCTAAACTTTCCAATACTAAATTTGAAAATATAGGTGGGTATAAAGTTAAAAATTATGAGAATCTGGACGGTGAAAAATATTACTTTGATCATGAATCCTGGATAATGTACAGACTCTCAGGTACTGAGCCGGTATTGAGAATTTATGCACAAGGAAGGGATACTCAAGAAGTAAAAGCGCTTTTACAAGCAGCTAGAGTAAGTGTAGATTTATAATTTTATTATAAATGTGACTGGTTGAATTTATCATAAGAAGGAGAACGCTTTTTATAAGTGGTATATTAATGTCAGTCTATACTCAATTCTTTCTTTAGAAATTGTGCTGTAAATGATTTATCAATTTTACAAATTTGCTCAGGAGTTCCATACGCAATTATTTCACCACCGCCTTTTCCTCCTTCAGGGCCCAAATCCAAAACCACATCTGCAACCTTAATTACATCGAGATTATGCTCAATCACAACTACGGTATTACCTCTGTCAACTAATTTTTGCAAAACAATAAGGAGATGTTCTATATCCTGAAAATGCAAGCCTGTAGTGGGTTCATCCAAAATATAAAAAGTATTTCCTGTATCTTTCTTCGATAGTTCTTCGGCAAGCTTAACCCGTTGTGCCTCACCACCGGATAAGGTGGTAGCTTGTTGACCAAGGGTAATATATCCAAGCCCAACCTGATATAGGGTATTCAGTTTTCGAAAAATATTCGGAATATTCTCAAAAAACTTTGAAGCTTCTTCAACCGTCATATCCAAAACATCACCGATTGATTTGCCCTTATACAAAATCTCCAAAGTTTCCTTATTATATCTTTTGCCATGACAAGATTCGCAATGTACATAGACATCCGGTAGAAAATTCATTTCAATTACTCTCATGCCTCCACCTTCACAAGTGTCACATCTTCCTCCAGATACATTAAACGAAAATCTACCAGGTTTATATCCTCGTATTTTGGCTTCAGGAAGTCCGCAGAATAAATTTCTGATTTCTGTAAAGACCCCTGTATAGGTAGCTGGATTAGATCGAGGTGTTCTGCCGATTGGATTCTGATCTATCTCCACAACCTTATCCAAATAATCAAGGCCTTCAATTTTTTTATATGGAAGTGGACGTTGAAGACTATTGTAAAAATGAGTTCGAAGAACAGGATATAAAGTTTCATTGATTAAACTCGATTTTCCACTTCCAGAAACTCCGGTAACGCAAATGAAACATCCAAGTGGTAATTTTAAACTAATATTTTTCAGATTATTACCATTAGCTCCATAAATTGCTAGAAATTTTCCATTCCCTTTTCTTCTTACTTTAGGAACTTCAATTCTTAATTCACCTGATAAATATTTTGCGGTAGAGGAATTATTATTTTTCAAAAATTCTTCCGGGCTACCTTGTGCTACCAATTTGCCTCCATGTTTTCCGGCACCTGGGCCAAGATCAATAATGTAATCCGAAGCAAGCATAATATCCTTATCGTGCTCAACTACCATTACCGTATTGCCAAGTCCTTTTAATTCAACAAGAGACTTGATTAAGCGCAAATTATCCCTTTGATGAAGACCAATAGATGGTTCGTCTAGTATATAAGTTATGCCGCTAAGTTGCGACCCGATCTGTGTGGCAAGTCTTGTTCGCTGTGACTCTCCTCCACTTAAAGTGTTTGTTGATCGGTCAAGACTTAAATAATCCAATCCAACATAAAGTAAAAATTCAAGGCGTATCCGTATTTCTTTCAGAATGTCCTTAGCTATATATATCTGTTTGGCAGAAAGCCTGTTTTCTAAATTTTGAAGCCACTGAAATAATTCCGAAATATCCATCTTTGCCAATTCGGCAATGTTTTTCCCATCTATCTTAAAGTAAAGGGAATCTTTTTTTAATCTTGTACCTTCACAAACAGGGCAAAAATCAATGACCATAAAGTCTTCAGCAAATTGTCGAACCTTTTCTGAAGTAGAGTCTTTATACCATCTTTTTAACATCGCAAATAAACCTTCATTTGCTAAATGATAGCCTTCTTCCAACCAGGCATGCTTAGGATCTATTGGATAACTATCATCGCCACCGTACAAAATAGAGTCCAATGCTTTTTTTGGAATTTTTTTTATTGGAGTATCAAAATTAAATTTATACCTTTCCGCAATTTGTTTAAGATTTTTAAAAAGTATGGTGTCTCTTACTTCTCCAAGTGGAACAATTCCTATTTCTCTAATCGTCTTCTCATCATCTGGAATAACCAGTTTAAGATCAAGTTCATGAACCTTACCTAAACCCTTGCATTCTGGGCAATATCCGTACGGAGAATTAAATGAAAATGAATTTGGAGATGGTTCATCATAGGATAGCCCACTCACAGGATCCATCAGTTTCTTACTAAAAGGAAAAAGTTTATTGGTTTCACCATCTCCAATAAATACCAAATCATTTCCAAGTCTTAAAGCAGTTTGTAAACTGTAAATAAGTCTTTCGGTGCGTTCTGCCTGAACCTGTATCCTATCTACCAAAACTTCAATGTCATGAATTTTAAATCTATCCAAACTTAAATTTGGTTTTAAGTCAACAACCACACCATCGATTCGAACCTTATTAAATCCTTGCTTTCTTATGGTGTCAAAAAGTTCTCGGTAATTTCCTTTTCTAGATCGAACTATTGGAGCGAGAATACTGATATTTTTTTTATGAAAAATTTCCATGATCGATTGGATCATCTGATCTTCGGTATACCGAATCATTTTTTCACCGGTTATATGGGAATATGCATCAGATGCCCTTGCAAAGAACAGTCGGAATAAATCATAAATTTCTGTTGTAGTTCCTACGGTAGATCTTGGATTCCAGCCGGTCGTCTTTTGTTCAATAGAAATTACAGGACTTAAACCATCAATTTTTTCAACATCAGGACGTTCAATGGTTCCAATAAATTGTCGTGCATAACTGGAAAAGGTCTCCATGTATCTTCTTTGTCCTTCAGCATAAATCGTATCAAACGCAAGAGACGATTTACCGCTTCCGGAAATACCAGTAATAACGACAAGTTGATGTCTTGGAATTTGTAACGATATATTATCGAGGTTATGCTCTTTGGCACCAATAATTTCGATGTAATCTAATTCTGTAAATGTATGGTCTTCCAGCATGACTGCTTTAAATCTGCAAAATTATAATTTCGATTTATTTTTAATAAGAAAAATAAAAATTAATAAGCTAAAAATTTTAGATAGTATCTTTGATGTGTAATGATACAAATCGAAAAATACAATCATTCTAATGAAAAATTGACAGCTTTTATTGCTTGTAAATCTACTCGATTCGGCAAAATTTCAATGATTGCACAACAGCAAAGCATATTGTTTTGTTCATTCCTTTCTCCGGATGTCTTGCTTAATGAGGTTCATATTAATAATCCATTGCTTCAAGTAATGTCAGGATTCACAGATGAAATGGAGAGGGCATTTCAATTTATCGATGGCGTAAATAACCAGAAAATTACTCTTTCGTGTCATGCTACTGATTTTCAAATAGCGGTTTGGAATGAGATTCTGAAAACGCCTTTTGGTAAAACAACAACCTACAAAAAAATTGCAATGTCCTTGGAAAATGAAAAATCCATTCGTGCTGTAGGTGCAGCTGTTGGAGCCAATGAACATGCAATATTAATTCCTTGCCATAGAGTATTATACAGTGATGGACATTCCGGAAAATTTCGTTGGGGATCAGATCTAAAAATCCAATTGCTGCTTACTGAAAAAAATTTACCTTTTGTCCATTCTCAATTATTCTGATATGAATGAAGTATTCATCGAAAATAAGCGATTTAATATTCTCATCGAACATCAACTCATCATAGAAAAGGTCAATGAACTTGCCAATAAAATTTTGATGCATTATTCAAATGTTACCGAACCTATTCAAATAGTTGCTGTAATGAATGGTGCATTTATTTTTGCAGCTGATTTAATGCGAAAGCTGGATCAAAGGTTCAGAATTCATTTTATAAAGCTTTCATCTTATGAAGGTGTCATTCAATCCAATGAAATTACCTGCGATCATAATTTTAAATTTGAAGTTTTTCAAAATCAACATGTCCTTATTTTGGATGATATTATAGAGACGGGAAGAACCTTGGAAAAATTAATTCAATGTTATAAAAATTTACCTATTAAAAGTATTCATATTGTTTGTCTGATGATTAAACCGGCATCAGTGTTGCAAGAACTTCCAATATTGGCAAGTGGATTTGAAGTTGAAAAACAATTTGTTGTTGGATATGGTATGGATTATTGTGAGTGTGGCAGGGGATTAAAAAATATATACCAACTAATTCAATGATTAATTTTCCATTGCTCACCAAATTGCCATATCAAAAAGTTTTCTATTTTCCTTGGTTAAAGAATACTGGGTACCCCAAATAGTAAATAAGGCTATGCCAAGTCTTCTAGCTATTTCATCATCAAAAGCGCGGTCTTTATGAAGTATTTGAATAATTAAGTCAATGGCTTCCTGCCCGTTCTTATTCAAGAGTGCAGTTTTTATTTTTATTAGATCTTTTTCAGTTTCTGATTTTTCATCATAAGTATTTTGTAAAAATTCCTTAACTAACTCAAAGTGGGGAATTAATTGTTGTGCGTTGTTATATTCATTTAATTTCTTCAATCGATCAATAACTGAACTTGGATTATAAAAAAGTTCATGTTTTGCATAGGTTAAGTTCGCCAATTCATGATCAGAATTCCCTTTTAAAAAGTCTTGAACTTTTAACATGAATTCTTTGTCTGGAATCTGATCCTGAGTCGATATAATTGTTTCAAAATCGTCTGTTAATACTTCTGCCTCTTCCACCAATAAATCTGAAAGATGCTTCTCCAGCCAGTTTTTGATTACTGTTTTTGTTTGAGCGCCTTGGAACTCATCGATGATTTTACCCTCATGAACTAATTTGCAAGACGGGATACTCTGTATTCTAAAGTATGCGGCAATTTCTTGCTCTTCCTCAGTATTAATTTTAACAAGAGCCCATTTGCCTTTGCTTTCTCTTTCTAACTCTTCTAATACCGGACCTAAGATTTTACATGGACCACACCATTCGGCCCAAAAATCAATCAGTACAGGCTTTAAAAAGCTTAATTCAACAACTTCCTTATTAAAATCAAATCCTGACATGAATGATGTTTTTATTAAATAATATTTTTTTATCCGGTTTGTTCAAAAATTTCTTTTCAATATCATATCAGCGGCTTTTTCTGCAATCATCATAGTAACTAAATTTGTGTTACTGCTTGTTATTTGCGGTATTACGGAGGCATCCGCTATGCTTACATTCTGTACGCCTTCCAAAAGTAGTGAAGGATCTACAACGGAATTACTGTTACCCATCTTGCAGGTACCTACCGGATGGTATAAAGTTTGTGAATATTGACTTATGTGTTGAATGTATTGTTCTCGCACTACCGGTTGAGAACTTGGAAATTCTATTGATTTTATAAATTCTTTCAATGGAGATTGATTGGCGATAGACTCGGTCAATTTTAATCCATCAATCATTTTCTGGACGTCCTCTGGTTGAGAATAATACTTTGGATCTATGATGAGGGAATCTAGAGGGTCAACTGATTGAATATTCAGATTCCCTTTACTTTTAGGTCGAATCAGTGTTGGACCAAAACTAATTCCATAAGGTCTTGGTTTTACAAATCCATGATGAATAAAAAATGCTGGACCAAAGTGAAATTGAAGTTCCGGTTCATCATGGAGATCATATGTAAATGCACCCGCTTCAGCGATATTACTTCTTAGTTCAGATGTTTGTTTGAATAAGTATTTGATTCCTTCAATCACAGCAGGAAAAAATTCATTCAGCGTATCTAAGCTTTTATTTGGATTGGTTCGATATGCAAATCCACAAATTAAGTGATCCTGTAAATTTTGACCAACTTGTTCATTAATGAAAACAGGTGGTATTCGCAATTTTTCTAATATGTTTTTACCACCAATTCCTGATCTTTGCAAAATAGCAGGTGATTGAAAGCTACCCGCTGCCAGCACCAGTTCTTTGCCAATTTTAAATTTTAGTGTACCATGTTTATGATGAACAAGAATTTCATATGCTTGAGTACCTTGAAATAGAATTTTATTGACAGTGGCATTGGTCAGCACTTCGAGATTTTTCCTGATTCGAATGGGATGAAGGTAGGCATCAGCTGAACTAATCCTTTTTCCATTTTTAATATTTCTTAGAAATGGAAAAACTCCATTCTGAATACTTGAATTTTGACTACCTTTTTGAAAGCCACTACCAATGGCAGATTTAATAAATCTATTGGTAAATGGATGAATAAAAAAAGGTTCTTCACTTATAGCCATATTATGGCTATCGTGTTGAAATCCAAATTGTTTCTCGACTTTAATTAAGTAAGGAAGACATTTCTCCCAACTCCACCCTTCCGTATTCCAATTTTTAAAATCACTTGGATGTGGACGAATGAAAATCATTGCATTTATAGAACTACTTCCGCCAATAACTTTACCTCTTGGACAATACATTTTTTGACCTTGCAAATTTATTTGTTCGATGGTTTCATCCTTCCAATCCATTTTAGATCTAAATAGCTTCGAAAATGCGGCAGGTATTCTTATCAATGGGTGTTTGTCATTTCCACCTGCTTCCACCAGTAATACCTTATTTTTTGGATCAGCGGATAAACGATTGGCTATTACGCAGCCAGAACTGCCAGCACCTACTACAATGTAATCGTATGTCACAATATTCAATTAGATGATAAATATACAAGTAAAATTTTTTTATTTAAATATATTATAAAAATATTTAATATGAATTTTTATACTATCTTTGCGTTATGAAAATTTGTAAATTAACTATTTTATTACTCCTACTATTTGCATATTGTATGCCGGGTAATAAAGAAAAGCCTGTTTCACCCATTGCTAATTCTGCCAATTTTTTAATCGGAACCTGGCAAAATATTCATAGCAGTTCTCCTGATTTTAAATTGGATGGAGATAGTGTCATCTATCTTCAGGAGAATCCAGGTATAAAATACAAATACGATTTCAATGCAGATAGTTTAATTTTTCACTTTCCAAAATTTGATTATGCATTCAGATTGTATTCTTTTGCTGGCGATTCCATTCATTTGGATAGTGAAATGAATTCCAATACTTTTAAAAAAGTTAAAGAATAGTATATCCAATAATCCACACCATTGTCCATAATCAGCAAAACTAAACCAAGAGATCTTTTTTAATTTTCCAGTTCTTATAGCCAAATAGTAGATTACCTCTCAGTATATTTTTTTCAATCCAGCTGATCAGCCTGTATTTTAATTTTTCATGCTTCATTAACTCTCTTGAAACTTTGTAGTTGGGTTCATAATGCAATTGATCCTGCCAGTTAAAACGAGAAATAAAATTTTGCATTATTTCCGGATGTGAATCTGTAAAAATATCCAAATCATTCATACATCCATAATCCAGATTTTTGGATTTTTTCTCATATTCTTCTTCAATTTTCTGAGGGTCATGGTACACTTTTTTCATTACACGCGATTTGGTCTGCATGAGCTCTGGTGGTCGAACCCAGCCGTAATGGTAAATTTCGGCTGGAATCTGAATAACTTGCAATGATCTAGCATTCGGATGATTCCTATAATTCAGTCCGTCAAATTCTTCAATGAACCTAAAGGATTGTGCATCTCCCCAAGAATGTATTTTTGGATGATTTCTTATAATTCTTATTTCTTTAGGATACCAGGGATGAGAAACTATATGGTGATTGTAGTCCCCAAAAAAGTGTTTATACCTGAACAGAAATCCTTCAATGTCTAGATGATTTAAATAGTAGGTACAGTACTTGTGAATGGTTGGAAGATATTTTTCATGGATTACTTCATCTGATTGCAAATAAATTAACCAATCCCCTGTACAATAAGACTTTGCTATGTCTGTTTGATGAGCAAACTCTGTACCGTTTTGAAATTTATTTACATCCCACGCTGTATGGATAATTTTAATTTTATTAGAATGAAGGGAGTGTATAATTTCTTCCGTGTGATCATCTGGATCGCCTTTTCCCAAGGCAATAACCATTTCGTCAATAATGGGTAAAATGGATTGAATGGATTCGGCTAATGGATAATACAATTTATCCGTATTCCTCATAAAAGTAAATCCACTTAACTTCAAAATCAAATGCTTTTACTACTGTTTAGCAAACATCCAGCGGAAAAGTTCTTTTGCAGTTGCCTTTTTACCATAAAGTAAAATTCCCGTTCTGAATATTCTTCCTGCTAAAAAAATAATAAAGTAAGCAAAAACAAATAAAAGAAGAACAGACAATAACAGTTGCCACCAGGGCACATCAAATGGAATCATTGCAGGCATTACAATGGGTGACCAAAGTGGAAACAAACTACTAAATAATGCAAGCCCGCTATCTGGTTCTCTGATGCAAGAAAACATTGCATACATTCCTAATAAAATAGGAATCGATACAAACATAGTAAGGGATTGTGAATCATTGACATCATCACCTACCGCAGCACCTATTCCTGCAAACATAGCTGCATAGATGAAAAAGCCACCAAGAAAATATAATATAAATACGGCAAGTATTTTATACCAATTTAGATGCATTAATTCCCTAATAACAAATTGAATTTCCTCTACTTTATTTATCTTGTCCTGGGGAATTTGACTAGCCATTTGTTGTAGGTCATTTAAATGAACACCAGAAAGAGTAATCCCTAAAAAATAAACCACGGGTATTAAAATGATCCAAATTACTATTTGCGTAAGTCCAACTAATCCAACACCAATTATTTTGCCAAGCATTAATTCAGTTGGTGTAACAGAGGATATTACAACTTCAACAATCCTGTTTATTTTTTCATCCGTTACTGAACGCATTACCCCTGCACCATAAAGAAAAATGATGAAAAAAATGATATAACCCATGGCTCCTCCCAGCATTGTAGCAATCTTCGAAGTATATTCAGAATGATCAGAAATATTTGAGGAAATCGGTTCCGGATCAATACTAATCTTTGTTTCTATTTTATCTAACTGATACTTATCAATCGAAAGCATTTTCATTTTATAGTTACGCAGACTGTTTTCAAGATAGTTGCTTAACTTAGCTTCCATCTCAATATCGAGCGTTTTATCAGTATAGTAATAGGCTGTATAATTTTTTACATCCACACCGGCAAAATTAGGTAAAACGAGAATGGCATCTGTTTCTCCACGATTGTATTTAGCTTTTAAAGAGTCTAGCGATTCGTCAGTTTTTGTAAAAATAAATTTTTTCGAATTGTCGGGCATTATAAGATTGGTTGAACTTTGATCAGATATCATGACCCGATAAATCTTGTCACTTTCATTGCTCATCAATAAAAAAATCACCAGAAAAAAAACGAGAAATCCCAATGGAGTAAGCAAGGTCGTGATGATGAATTTTTTATTCTTAACCCTTGTAAGATATTCTTTTGAAATAATTAAACCTAATTTACTCATTGCTAACTTCATTTACGGTTCTAATAAATATATCATTAAATGTTGGAAGGACTTCATGAAAAGATTGAATGTGATATCCAAGATCAATCATTCTTGTAATGATTTGATTGGAGGATTGTTCATTACCAAGTCTTACGCGAATAATATTAAGTTCTTTGCTGACTATATCAAATCTATCTAATTCATTTTCGACAACTGGTTTGTCCAGAACAATTTCAAATAGATTTTCTTTGTATCGCGCTCTAATTTCCTTCACTGGACCAAATAGAACATTTTTACCCTTATTTACCAAAACAATTTCTTCACATAACTCTTCTACTTGTTCCATTCTGTGGGTTGAAAACAAAATACTTGCCCCATTATTTTTTAATTGAATTATTTCATCTTTTATAAGGTTTGTATTTATTGGATCCAGACCAGAAAAAGGTTCATCCAGAATAATTAATTTAGGATTATGCGCTATGGTAGCAATGAATTGAACCTTTTGAGACATACCCTTGGACAGTTCTTCAACTTTTTTGTTCCACCAGGATTGGATTTCAAATTTTTGCATCCAGAAGGCTATAGATTCTTCAGCCTGATTTTTACTCAAGCCCTTTAATCTACATAAATAAATTAATTGCTCTCCGACATTCATTTTTTTGTAAAGGCCCCGTTCTTCTGGCATGTATCCAATCAGTGGATTTAAAGCGCTGCTCATGCTTTGATTCATAAAGCGTACGGTTCCACTATCCGGTTGTGTTATTCCAGTGATAATTCTTATGAGTGAAGTTTTGCCAGCCCCATTTGGTCCTAACAAACCAAAAATGCAAGATTCAGGCACTTTAAAACTAATTTGGTTCACAGCAATGACACTGCTGTATTCTTTATGTACTCTTTCGAGTTCCAAAAGGTATTGCATAGGTACAAAATTGAGCGGTGCGAAGGTACTAATTACATGTTGTAATTCAAATTAAGGATTTAATTTCCGTATGCAATGGTTAAAAATGAGATGCTGCTGGGATTTCCTTTCAAAATTTGCAAGGCACAACGCTCTAAAGTTGCACCTGTAGTTACTACATCATCAACCAAGAGAATGTTTTGGGCTTTAACCAATGTAGGCTGGGTCAAAACATACGTATTTTCAAGAATTTTTAAGCGGGAAAGCCTATCCATTTCCGTCAGGCTTTTACCTTCTTTTATTCGAAGAAGTACATTTTTAGAATAACGCTTATTCATGTTTTCAGCAAGGCCAAGGGCAAATTCTTCAGCCTGATTATAGCCTCTAAGAGCCATTTTGGATTCATGAAGCGGAACAGCAACAATTAAATCAATGTCTTTATAATTGGGGTTATTTTGTAATATGCCTCCATAATATAGGCCCAGAGATCTCGCTATATCTGCTTTAGATCGATACTTTATTTGTTCCAGCAAGCTATGAACAATCCCCCCGGGCGAGTAATAATACATACTGGCGGCTGTGTGTAAGTTAATTCTACCGATAAAGTGTCTTGTAAATTCATTTTGAAGTTGATGATGATGATTGGTTAAATCAATCATCCCCTGACAAGAAACACAGAAGACTTCATGATCTGATAGAAGTTTGCCATTACAATGAAGGCAAAAGTTAGGAAATATTAAATCAATTAAGGGGTCAAATAAACATTTGATCCGCTGTAGGGTGTTCATATAGACAAAAATACAATTATTTTCTGCAGATTAACGGCAAAAAAAATCCCGGTCATTTCTGACCGGGACATTCAAACAAAACGAAAAACCAACTTTATAGAAAGCTACAAAAACTTATAATCCTTTTCGGATTTTGACCAGAACCTCTTTTACGATTCCTGCTCTTATTATTTTTACTTTTATTGTCTCATTTAGTTTTGTGAGTCCAATAGTTTTTTGTAAATCTTCATAATTCTTTACCTCCTTTCCATCAATACCTATAATAACGTCTTGTGGAAGTAAACCAGCATATTTAGCAGAACTATTATCCTCAATAGATTCAATTACAACGCCATTTTTTGAAGAAAGGTTCAAAGATTTCATACTTTCTTCATCAATTTCGGAAACTGCAACACCCAATTTGCCTCTTTGGAAACTTCCATTGTTAATTAATTCTTTAACAACCTTATTCATTAAGTTAATTGGAATGGCAAAGGAGTACCCACTATAATAACCAGTCTTGGATGCAATAGCCGAATTAATACCAACAAGTCGTCCCTGACCATCGACGAGAGCCCCGCCACTGTTACCTGGGTTGACCGCTGCATCTGTTTGAATAAATTCTTCAATCCCTTGATTCTGAATATATTGATTTCCATAAAAAGGGTTATCATCTTCTTGATTAATGATATTTAATTCTCTTCCTTTAGCACTTACAATTCCGGCGGTAACGGTTGAAGTAAGGTAACCGAAAGGATTTCCAACCGCAAGAACCCACTCTCCAACTTTTAAATCATCAGAATTACCCATTAAAAGTACAGGAAGGCCGGTTTCTTCAATTTTCAAAACTGCCAAATCGGTGCGGGGGTCGGTTCCAATCTTTTTTGCGGAATATTTTTTACCATTTTTTAGAATAACTTCAATGTCATCCGCAAATTCTACCACGTGATTATTCGTAACGATATAACCATCATTTGAAATAATTACACCACTTCCGCTGCCCTTTTTGGGAAAATATTGACCAAAAAATTGTCCAAATCCAAAATTATCCATATCAAAACCTCGAAACATCGGGTTATTAAAAAATGGATTAGATCTTCTGCTTTCTTCCTCTTTTTGCTTGGCAAGTTTTTGACTTTCCTGTGCATTGATTTGAACGACTACGTTCAGGGCTTTGTCTGCCGCAACGGTAAAATCGGGTCCGGTAATGGGTGTTGCTATGGATTCATTAACCTGTCGTACAAAGCTGGGTGTGTTTTCGTTGTTTGATTCTGTTTTTTGCATCCATCGGTTACCGGTCAATACGGCCAGACCCCCAATGATTCCTGCAAAGGCATAAGATAATAATCGTCTCATATTTCAGAATATTTGGAGTTATTTAATAACCTGTGTAACGATGGCTTTGAGACTCTGGTTTCCTGAGATTTTGCATTTAACACAGTTTTAACTGAAGCAGAATAGATCATAAAATGTGCGTATAAAAAACATATACAAAATTATTATAATTTATAAAAAGTTGTACCTTTGCAGTAAAATATATTAAGATTATGAAGAATTTGATTAATGTGCTCCTATATGTACTTTTGGCTTTATTGGTTGTAACTATTTCTGTTATGATCTATAAAAAATTCAAAACTCCTGCGGATACGCAATCTTCCGGCGAAACCACCGAACAAACCTATAGTGATACCAGCAATACTCAGGCGTTGCCTTTTTCAGCAGAGGATAGCATCGTTCTTGGATTAACAGGTGAATTGCCTAATCAGGTAGGCCCGGAAGCAGAATCAAATACAGTTTCAACAGCGCAGGTCAATGTTTCTCCAGTTGCAAAACCCGTCGCAAATCATGAGACTGTGGCCAAAACAGAGAATACTAAAACAAATAATACGGAACTTATCACGAAGACTAACGAATCAAAATCTGCGGCCACCTCGGCTGCTACCATGCATACCTCAAAAAAAGAAGATAAGCATGAAATGAATAAGGTGTCCAAGAAAGATTCAAAAGTGATGGTTAAAAAGTCAAGCCAAAATTCAACCCAAAAAGTTGAAAAAGCTGCTGAATCAAAGGGGCATTATTATGTAGTAAGTGGAAGTTTTTTGGTTCCTTCAAATGCAGAAAAGCAAGTGAATAAACTAAAAAAACTTGGGTTTTTCAATGCCTCCAAAAAGATCTTTAGCAATTCATCCAGTTATTCGGCTGTAGCCGGACAATATGATACAGAAGCTGCAGCTCGAGCTTCATTGAGCAAATTAAAATCCAAAGGAGAAGAAGGATTTATCAAGAAAAATTAATTCATAATTGAATCAATTCTCTTAGAAAAGTTCCTTTCTGAATTTAAATCTGCACGGAGACTGAATGCCAGAAACTATTGTGTAAAAAAGTCTGACATTAACTGAATAGTTTCTATAGGATTATCTGCATGTACCCAGTGACCTGCATTTTTAATGGTATAAAAATTAGCCTTGGTAAAGTATCTCCCTATATTTTGAAGATCATCCTCTTGAATATAATTGGAATTTTCACCTTTTATGAAAGCTGTAGGAACATTGATTTTTTGATTCAGGGGTATAAGATCACAGATCTTTGAATAGTTTTTTTCTAAAGCATCCAAATTGAATTTCCATTTAAAAGTGCCATCTTGATTTCTTTCGAGATTTTTTAAAATAAACTGCCTGGTAGAAAGTTCAGGAATAAGAAAACCAAGCTTTTCTTCAGCTTCAGATCGCTTATGAATATTTAGTAAATTCAGACTATTCAAGGCTTTGAATATTTCAAGATGCGATGGCTCATATCTTCGGGCTGTAATATCTACAACCATTGCTTTATCAATTCGTTCTGGAAAAAAATTAAGACATTGCAGTACTACTTTACCTCCCATGGAATGACCGGAAAGAAAACATGAATTTAGTTGGAGCTCATTTATAAAGTATAGAATATCACCAGCCATTGATGAATAGCTCATTTCATCCGAATGCGGCGACTTTCCATGATTTCGAAGATCTAATATGAAAACTGTCATTTTTTCTTGTAAAGAATTAGCGATGGTTTGCCAATTATCTAAACTACCGAAAAGTCCATGAAGTATCAATAGTGGTGGTCCCTGACCAATTTTTTTATAATTTAATTTTATTAAAGACATTATGATGTAATTTTACAAGTTATTTTACAATGAGTTCAAATATTTTTAAAGTCACATCAAAATATGAGCCTTCAGGTGATCAGCCCGAAGCCATTAAACAACTAACAGACGGAATACTACATGGAGAAAAGCATCAGGTTTTACTTGGTGTAACAGGATCAGGAAAAACGTTCACTGTGGCTAACTTAATAGCGAATGTTAACAAGCCAACCTTAATATTATCTCACAATAAGACATTAACAGCACAGCTTTATGGTGAGTTCAAAGAGTTCTTTCCGGATAATGCCGTTGAATATTTTGTTTCTTATTATGACTATTATCAACCCGAGGCATATATTTCTGTAAGTGATACTTATATAGAAAAAGATCTTCAAATCAATGAAGAAGTAGACCGGTTGCGTTTGAAGGCCACATCAACCTTATTGTCGGGCAGAAGAGATATTATCATGGTTGCCACCGTTTCATGTATTTATGGTATGGGTAATCCGGAGGATTACAAGGCAGGAATAATACGAATAAAAAAATCGCAGGTAATTGCAAGAAGTGAATTATTGTTTCGTCTGGTAGATTCATTATATAATCGAACTGAATCAGATCTTCAAAGAGGAAATTTTCGAGTAAAGGGAGACAGCCTGGATATTTTTCCGCCGTATCTGCAGACGGGTTTGAGAATTGTATTTTTTGGTAATGAAATAGAATCTATTGATGAAATAGAAATTAGTTCAGGCAAAAGAATTAAGAGCATGGATTATGCGGCGATATTTCCGGCAAATTTGTATGTAGCACCAAAAGATAAATTAAATACAATATTAAATACAATTGAGGATGAAATGTTTGCTCAGAAAAAGTACTTTGAATCCGAAAAAAAGTATCTGGAGTCTAAAAGAATTGAAGAGAGAACTCAATTTGATCTTGAAATGATCAGAGAACTTGGTTATTGTAGTGGCATTGAAAATTATTCGAGATTTTTTGATGGTAGAGCAAAGGGAACAAGGCCTTTTTGTCTATTGGATTATTTTCCGGATGATTACCTGATGGTAATTGATGAAAGCCATGTGACCCTTCCCCAAATCAAAGGAATGTGGGGTGGTGACCGGGCCAGAAAAATGAATCTGGTTCAATTTGGGTTTAGGTTGCCATCTGCTTTAGATAACAGACCCCTCAGTTATGAAGAATTTGAACAACAAATTAATCAGGTAGTATACGTGAGCGCGACCCCGGGGGATTTGGAATTGTCTAAAACGGAAGGATTGGTAGTAGAACAAGTCGTAAGACCAACTGGTCTCTTAGATCCTCCCATTCAAGTCAGACCATCTTTGAACCAAATTGACGATCTGCTGGAAGAAATTCAGAACAGAAAAGAGCTTGGTGAAAGAGTGTTGGTTACAACCCTAACAAAGAGAATGTCTGAAGAATTGAGCAAGTATTTTCGGGGATTAAGTCTTCGCTGTAAATACATTCATTCCGAAATAGATACCATGGAGCGCGTTGAAATTCTAAGAGATCTTCGTCTTGGTGACTTTGATGTTTTGGTTGGCGTGAACCTTTTACGTGAGGGATTAGATCTTCCGGAAGTGTCACTGGTTGCCATTCTGGATGCTGACAAAGAAGGTTTTCTTCGAAGCGACAGATCATTAACACAGACAGCAGGACGTGCTGCGAGAAATGCCAATGGACTGGTCATTTTTTATGCAGATAAAATTACTGAATCAATGCGACGAACCATTGAGGAAACAGAAAGAAGGCGCTCCAAACAAATGGCATACAATCTTGAACATGGAATTACACCTAGAACTTTAATGAAGACCAGAGATGAAATTTTAGCTAAAAGTAGTATTCTGGATACCAGAGCACAACATTCTAAAGTATATGCTGATAAATCTATAGAATCCATAGCAGCTGATCCTTTGATTCAATATATGACACGAGATCAGCTTGAAAAATTATTACTAGAATCAGAGAAAAAAATGAGGTCAGCAGCCAAAGACTTAGATTTTATATCTGCAGCTCAATATCGCGATGAGATGAATGCTATTAAAAAGAAAATGCAGGGAATCTGAAAAATGAAAATTTTTACCTATTTCAATAAGGTATGCTATGTCGGGAAATTAAGTATAATTAGGAAATAAAATAATGTCATTAATGTTGATTAGGGTTCTTTGTTTACTGATTTAAAGTATTCGTTTTATATTTGTCCAGTGAAAGAATTTGTAGCATATTTCCTATTGGTTGTATTTTTAGTAGGCTTAACGCCACTTAAAGAGCTACAAAAGTTGCCGATATTAATCGAGCATTTCAAACTTCATACCGATTGCGAGTCCAGCTTAAGTTTTTTTGAATTTTTAAAAATGCATTACTTCAATGGTGATCCAAAAGATGAGGATTACGATGAAGATATGAAATTGCCTTTTAAGGTAGTAGACCATAGTTATTTTACTTTTAACTTTAATGTAACTGAAATAAATTCCTTAGAGATTCTATTTTTATCAGCTTATAATGAACGAAGAAATATTCAAACCAAAGACCAGTTTTATGGGGCACTATATCTGAATACCATTTGGCAACCGCCGAGAATTTAATTATTAGTTGCTTTTGCTTTTTTTGATTTCATAGAAATGACTCATTTTAACCAGGGTAACTAATTATATTTTTCTAACTAACTGTTGATTCAATACAACGAATCACCTTCATTAGCTTAAAAGTTTGATTCTATTCTTAAACTTTTTCATTTGGCTGGTTAATATTCTATAGGCGATCGGAAGAAGAATGACTTCATAAAATGGTCACATTGTACACGTTTTATTTCCTTCGACTTAATTTCAAATAGATTATGAATAGCCAATGAAAATAATTTTTTTCTATGTTAAATTCTATCATTGAATATTCAATAAAGAATAAAATTGTCATTGGATTATGTGTTATTTTTTTAGTTTGTGTTGGCAGTTATCAAGCATCTAAATTGCCAATAGATGCAGTCCCGGACATAACCAATAATCAGGTTCAGGTTATTACAATTGCACCATCTTTTGGTGCTGCCGATATTGAAAGACTAATAACATTTCCTATAGAGCAAAGTTGTAGCAATATACCAGGAACGAAGGAAATGAGAAGTTTCTCAAGGTTTGGGCTATCATTGGTCACTATAGTATTTCATGATAAAGTTAATGAATACTGGGCGCGACAACAAGTATCCGAACGATTAAGACAAGCTCAAAGCTTTATACCTGCAGGAATGGGCATTCCTGAATTAGGACCTATTACAACTGGATTGGGAGAAATATATCAATATGTTGTAAGACCCAAAAAAGGATATGAGCATAAATATAATTTAACAGAATTGCGAAGCATTCAAGATTGGATTGTACGGAGACAATTGATGGGTGTACCTGGCGTAGCTGAAGTTAGCAGTTTTGGTGGTAAACTTAAACAAATCGAAATCAGTGTTAATTTAAATAAGTTACATGAATATGGCATATCTATTAAAGAGATCATTCAAGCCATTGAAAGTAATAATCAGAATACCGGCGGAGCATATATTGAGAAAGGGCCTTCTATCCTGTATATAAGAACTGAAGGACTTGTAAAAAGTGTGGAAGATGTAAAGAACATATCAATTTCTGCTCCTAATTCAAATCTACCGTTATTTATTCGAGACATTGCTGAAGTAAATATTGGATATGCCACGAGATATGGTGCATTGTGTTATAATGATCTTGGAGAAGTATCCGGAGGCGTAGTAATGATGTTAAAGGCAGCCAACAGTAGCGAAGTAATTCGATTGGTTAAAGAGCGTATTCAAAAGATAGAAAAGACCTTACCGGAAGGTGTTGTAATTGAACCATTTTTAGATCGCTCTAAGATGGTTCATAATGCAATCGGTACAGTTCAAAAAAATTTGCTTGAAGGTGCATTGATTGTTGTATTTGTACTTGTTTTATTTCTTGGTAATATTCGCGCAGGATTATTAGTTGCATCAATCATTCCGTTAGCTATGCTTTTCGCAATTTGTTTAATGAATTTGTTTGGAGTAAGTGGCAACTTGATGAGCTTGGGTGCAATTGATTTTGGGTTAATTGTTGATGGAGCAGTAATTATAGTTGAGTCGGTTATGCATCATCTTTCACATAACAGAAAATTTAATAACCTAATAGTTATGAATCAGACCCAAATGGATAGTACCGTCAACCATTCTGCAAAAAAAATGATGAAAAGTGCGGTATTTGGTCAAATTATTATACTAATTGTTTATTTACCCATTTTCACATTGAATGGAATAGAAGGAAAAATGTTTAAACCAATGGCACAAACTGTTGCTTTTGCTTTAACAGGAGCTTTTTTACTTTCACTTACTTATATTCCGATGATGAGTTCGCTTATTCTTTCGCATAATACGCAAAGTAAAGAAAATTTTTCGGATAGAATGATGCATAGTATCGAGAGGGTATATACCAAAAGTTTATTAAAGGTATTAAGAATGCCAAAATTGATCATTGCTTTTGTAATATTTATTTTTGTAGGAAGTTTATTTATTTTATCAAAACTTGGAGGTGAATTTATACCTGAATTAGAAGAAGGTGATTTTGCTGTAGATACCAGAGTATTAACTGGAAGCAACCTCAACACAACGATTGAATTTACTCAAAAAGCTGCAAGACTTTTGTTAAGTAAATTTCCTGAGGTTGAAAAGATAGTAACAAAGATTGGAAGTGGTGAAGTTCCAACTGATCCAATGCCTTTGGAGGCTAGCGATATGATGGTGATATTAAAAGACAAAAATGAGTGGACTTCAGCAAGGAATTTTAATGAATTAGAGTCTAAAATGAGTAAGGCTTTGGAAGCACTGCCTGGAGTAACGGCAGGATTTCAATTTCCTGTCCAAATGCGATTTAATGAGTTAATGACCGGGTCAAGACAAGATGTTGTTTGCAAAATATTTGGAGAAAATCTAGATAGCTTAACGAAGTATGCTAATGAATTAGGTAAAATTGCTAATTCAATTCATGGAGCTCAAAATATATATGTTGAGCCATTGGACGGAATTCCTCAATTGGTAATTCAATACAATCGGCAAATGATAGCAAGGTTTAGATTAAATATTCAAGATGTAAACAACATCATAAATGCTGCTTGTGCAGGCAAAGTGGTTGGACAATTGTATGAAGATGAGCGGCGAATAAATGTTATTGTAAAAATGGATCAAACACTAAAGAAAAATATCAACGATATTAAGAATATAATGATACCATTAGAAGGTGGAATACAAATTCCATTATATCAAATTGCAAATATTGAAATAAAAAATGGGATCAACCAAATTCAAAGAGAAGATGCTAAAAGAAGAATTATTGTTGGATTGAATGTATTTGGACGTGACATTCAAAGTGTGGTGAACGACCTTCAGCGGGTTGTCGCTACTAAAATAAAATTATCACCAGGTTATTTTATTGAATATGGAGGATCTTTTAAAAACCTGGAGGAAGCTAAATCAAGATTAAAGATTGCGGTACCTGTGTCCTTGGTAATGATATTTATAATTCTATTTTTTACTTTCAATAATGTTAAGAATGGATTGCTAATCTATACGGCCATTCCCCTTTCGGCCATTGGTGGAATCTTATTGCTTGCCTGGAGGGGAATGCCTTTCAGTATCAGTGCAGGTATTGGTTTTATAGCACTTTTTGGCGTGGCAGTTTTAAATGGAATTGTATTAATTACAGAGTTTAACCGACTTAAAGAACAAGAGATTAAATCAGTCTATAGAATAGTTATTAGGGGAACTTTGATAAGGTTAAGACCTGTATTGATGACGGCGATGGTAGCTTCACTAGGTTTTTTACCTATGGCCATTAGTAATGGACCCGGCGCTGAAGTTCAAAAGCCAATTGCAACCGTTGTTATAGGAGGCTTACTGGTAGCTACTTTTCTTACGCTTTTTATCTTGCCACTACTCTATGTGTTTTTTGGGAATTTTACTTTTCCCAAAAAAGCTATGTCAGTAGGCATGCTAGGAATAATTTTTTCAGTTCAAATTTTATCAGCGCAGGGCAAAATTCAACTTAAATCAGCGATTGACAGCGCGCTCATAAATAACCTTTCAATAAAATCTATAAGATTAAAACAAGAAGAAAATAAAGCTTTGTTAGGAACCGCAAAGAATATTCCAAAAACTTCTATAACTTTCGATTGGGGTCAGCAAAACAGTAGTTTTTTCGATACTAAATTGAGCTTCAATCAAACTGCTTCGCTTCCATCTGTTTATAAGAAGCAAAAAATATTATTAGAAAGCGAGTTTATACAATTTAGCTTACTTGGAAAACTTACTGAATTTCAGATTAGAAAAGCAGTAAGCTTTCAATATCTTGAATTTGTTACTTTGAAAAGTAAGGAAAAGTTATTGGAGTATGCTGATTCATTATTTTCGAAATATATTGAAATAGCCAGATCGCGAAATGAAAAAGGAGAAAGCAATAGTCTTGAATTAGCTACTTCTGAATCGGCAGGTACACATATCAAAGTACAATTGTTAGATTTGAGAAGTCTTTTAAATGTTATTGAATTGCAATTTAATTTTTTAATTCACTGTACCAACAATTATATCCCTGACTTGAATTATGGAGAAATATTTAGAATTCCCTTTGATAGTACATCAGATCCAGATCCTTTTTTGGAAATAAAGTATCAGGAAGTTTTACTTTCAAGAACTAAGACAGAAATGGCAAAAGCAATGCTTATGCCAGAAATTAGTTTTGGAATCAGCAATTCGAGTATAAGAGGCATAGGAGCAGATAATAAAAATTACACTGCAAAGGATCGATTCACTACTATACAAACCGGAGTAATGATTCCTTTTTTTAATCAAAATATTCGGCATAGAATAAGAGCATTTCAAAAGGCAGAAATCGTGGCTCAAAATGAAGCAGAAATGGCAGCTGAAAGATTTAGCTTGGAAAGGATTAAATTAAGTGAACAATATAGAGCAACTGAAAAGATCATTCAAATTTTGGAACGTAATTCCAGGCAAAATTCCCAAAGTATAATTCAGCTTTCAAGTTTGCAATTTTATAAGGGTGAGATTAATTATCTGGATTTAGTCCATTTGATAAATAAGTCTGTTGAAATTGAAACCGAGTACCTTGATTATATTTATAAGCTCCATTCCATAGCATTGGAATACAAATATTTATCATTAAAATAATAAAAATGAAGAAGATTTATATACTATATGTAGGATTAATAATGATGGAATGTAAGAATGTACATTCCAATGAACCAAAAATAATGGACCTAAATGTGG
>WBZT01000702.1_pt1 | contig 26172 bp, 24 predicted proteins | sample 5204241 | NCBI WGS metagenome assembly WBZT01 (sample SAMN12344358, study PRJNA552823) | activated sludge metagenome | biome: Activated sludge suspended growth; feature: Nitrification reactor; material: Wastewater; isolation source: activated sludge from nitrification reactor of wastewater... | reverse complement strand
ATTTTAGATAAAAAGAGGTCACAAAGCCCTATTAGCGGGCGAGTGTTTCTGACAAGCTCCAGCAAATGTACAGCAAGGGTGCGGATAGGGTCACAAAGCCCTATTAGCGGGCGAGTGTTTCTGAGACAAGCAAGATTCTTTAATCATGTACATGATATAGCGTCACAAAGCCCTATTAGCGGGCGAGTGTTTCTGAGAGCTACGTTGCACCAGCAAGGTAGACGCTGTTGGATTGTCACAAAGCCCTATTAGCGGGCGAGTGTTTCTGAGTCTTATAAACCCAGTCGGTTCTGCAATAATGGTCAGGTCACAAAGCCCTATTAGCGGGCGAGTGTTTCTGATATTGATTAAGTATCGCGACTGCATCAGCAGTCATATTGGTCACAAAGCCCTATTAGCGGGCGAGTGTTTCTGAGGAGTATCGGGCGAATGCTAGGAAATATCGTTAATGGTCACAAAGCCCTATTAGCGGGCGAGTGTTTCTGAGTGAAACAAAGTGGTTCCGCAATTGGTACAACCAAGTGTCACAAAGCCCTATTAGCGGGCGAGTGTTTCTGAGGTTGAGGTTGCGAAGTAGGGGAGTGGTATCTACGATGGGTCACAAAGCCCTATTAGCGGGCGAGTGTTTCTGAGGCTTACGCATGGAATTGTAAATTCCGAGATGTTGACGTCACAAAGCCCTATTAGCGGGCGAGTGTTTCTGAGATCAAAATATGCGGACGATCCACCAAACTTAAATTGGTCACAAAGCCCTATTAGCGGGCGAGTGTTTCTGAGCAATACGTTCAAAGCCCCGCAGCGTTTCCCCGAGGGCGTCACAAAGCCCTATTAGCGGGCGAGTGTTTCTGAGCCATTCTTAAGTCTAAAAATATCCATTTCTTGCGGTCAAAACAGCCCTTCCAGCCCTGTTGCTTCGACCTTGGTAAGGATAGCACTTCTCAACTTAGCGCGCCCCAACGACTTCTCCATCGCGCGCAAACCTCAATCACCCGCCACGACACCGCGCTTTCGCAGCCGGCGGCCGGGATCACCGATCCCCCTGCGATCTCCGGGACGTCTTCCCCCGCGCCACCCTCCGAACGTCGGGTCGCCGTCCGCCAAAAGCGATTCATTTCAGACGGTTGCCCCTGCGATCTCCCGTTTGAAAGCCTCCGCGCCCAACATCCTGAAAAATCATTCTTTTCCCTCATACTGATACCTTCACCCGGCATCGTGGCCTCGACGGATCGCATCCCTAACGTCCCAGCGCACTCAAGGCCAGCGGATAAAATGGTTGTGCCGGATCGTCCAAACACCGGGCCAGTTCACCGGCCTGGGCCTGGATAATCGCCCGGTAAGAATGATGCTCCTCTTTCCACAACACGCGCTCGATCAGCCACGCTTCCCAAGCCCGATAAAACTCACCGCGCCGCCCGTCCCGCAGCAGGCACGCGCCATCTTCGTGGATCTCGAAATCCTCGGGCGTGTAGTGATGCCGCGCCAGCCGGATCGCCAATCGATCCACCAACGGCCGCAGCGGCTCCATTAAATCCAGCGCGCAGGACGGCTGCCCGCCATCGCTGGCGTGGAACACCCCCGCGAACGGGTCCAGTCCATAACCGTGCAGGGCATTACGCAGCTCGCTCAACAGCAGCGTGTAGCCTAACGACAACAAGGCGTTCACCGGATCGGTGGCCGGCCGCTTGCGCCGCCCCGGAAATCCAAACGCCGTCCCGGCTAGCAGCGTGGGAAACGCCGCAAAGTACGCCCGCGCCCCGCTGCCCTCGATACCGCGCAGACTGTCGGCGCTTTCGGCGTGCTCGGCCCGCTCGATGAACGGCTCCAGACCCGCCGCCGCCTCGCCCTGATCCAGCGTGCGCAACAACCAGCGCTGGTTGCGCAGTTTGACGTCCACCAGCGCGCGGGCGAACGGCAAGGCCAGCGCCGGTTCGTGGATCAACTCATACTGCCGCGCCCGCCGCCGCACCTGCCCGCCGCAATCGCCCAACACATGACCGCGCAACCAGCCCCGACTGCTCAGCAGCGTCGTCGGCACCCCGCGCTCCAGCAGCGCATCCAGCGCGTCCGTGGTCACCTGCACCCGGCCATAGATCATCACCCGCTCCACCTGCTCCAGCGGGAGGGACTGCTCGCCGCCCTCCCGGTCCTGCACCACCAACCGCATGCCGGCCTTGCACAGCCGCGCGCCCTGCTGATCCAGATACAAGGTACACATCGCCTTCACTCCACAATCATGACCGCCGCCGGGTCCAGCGCCGCCGCCAGCGCCCGACCTTCCCCCAGCGATTGCGCATCCTCAACCCGAAACCAATCCAGCCGATCCCCAGGCTCCAGCGGCTCGCGTCGCAGCAACACCTCCAATCGCGCCCGACGTCGCGCATCCAGCGGGCACACAAACACCGACTTCTGCACCGCCTCGCCGAATCCCCAGAGCAGCTTGTGCAGGCGGGTTCGCCGCCGCTGATCGGCAATGTCATACGCCACCAACCACCATTGCGCGGACAACGCGGGCCTCCTCAATCATCCCTTTCTTGTTCTACAACGCGGCGCGGCACGAAATTTTTAACGGCACCTGGTTTGAAAAATTCATCCGCGGCTCCGTTAAGGGAATGAACGCCTTGCAATTCCGCCAAAGGAGGATTTAACTTGAGCGTGACAACTGCAAAGCACCGACAAGGACCACTCAAAATGAACGTGCTGGCTGAACTGCGAAGCCCGGACAGCGCCGTCCTGACCCTTCGTACTCTCACTCCGCTCTACACCGGCGGCGTCGGCCAGCACGGCGACCAGATCCACCCGTCCGGCTTGCTCGGCGGCTTGCGGAAATTCTCCTGCCTGCTAGCCGCAGCCGTGGGTGATAGTGAGTTTGAACACGCGGTTTGGGGTACGCCAACGGATGCCAAGAAGCATCACGCCAAGCAGATCGGCTTGCGGGTGGACACCGGCGGTCTCAAAAAAGTGAATGATTTACCCGCCTGCATCAACTGGGATCGTCCGGACGGACAACGCCGGCAGGGCTGGTTCTACAACGTCGCCCACGAAGGCGCATTGCGCCTGACGCTGACTCGGCGCGGCATCAGCGATCCGCATTGGCAATTGCTGTTACTGGCGCTGCGGATTCAGCTCAACCACGCCACGTTCGGCAGCCGGGATCAATGGGGATTGGGCGTGCTGGCCGCTGACGATCTCCCGGCGGTGGACCCATTACAGCCGCCCTTGACCGCGCCGTTGCCCGACCGGCCCGGCCTGCATCGCGCCCTGTTCGCCGAGATTCGGTTCAGCCCCCCGTTGCCGCCTAACTGGTCGGCTCGACTGGAACAAGGTCTGCGTTGGCGGGAAAAACTCCGTAACAGCTTCCGTGAGGCCGGCGAGGATGACTTGCGCCATTACCTGTTCGGTCAACTCAACCGCCACGGCAGCGCCATCAACTTTTCGGCGCTGTACCCGCACGGTGACAACGGCTGCGCATTGCGGATTTGGGGTGTGATCCCACATACGACGCCGTCCCAGTTCGGTGACCAGCGCGGCCAAGTCGTGCAAACGCTGCGGCAGGCGATGCGTCAGGGACCGGACGAAGTATGGCCAGGGGAACGCCGGATCGTCTGGCAGGACGGCGCGGAGCATCAAGCCAACTTGGCCAACTGGATTAACCAACTGGCGGGAGTCACCGCATGAGCTTCGATATGCTGGCGGATGAGAATTTCCAGCCCAAAAAAGACGACTGGCTCCAGCAGGGCGCGCGACTGCGGCGCACGGTTCGCAAAAATAAGGATCTCACGGATCGGCGTACTGAGTTCCTGCGCCAATACGCCGTGATTGACGCCAACGGAATGGGTCAGGGCGAGGCGGCAATCCATCGTTGCAACAGCTCCGCATTGCTACCGACGGGGTTCAATACCACCGCCCGTCCGATGGAACAGGCGCTGGCCGTCTTCCCCCGCTACAGCGCCCGGCTGCTGCTGACCTTCCGCCTGCTAACCCCACTGCTGACCAAGGACGACGATCCGTTCTATTTGTTCGACAACCCGACACGCAAGGATCATTTGCTGGGTCTGCCCTATCTGTCCGCCGCCAGCCTCAAGGGCTTGTCGGCCGATGCTTATCAGCGGGCATTTCCGGGCGCGACGCCCTGGACCGAACTTGGCGACAGCGACAAGGACCCCGACCGAACCCGCCTCTTCCGCCACGCCGATCCCCATGCCAAGCGGTTGTTCGGCATCGCCGACGACGGCGCGAAGATCGAGAGCGAAAAAGGCCGACTGCACTTCTCGCCGGTCTGGTTCAACCGCTTGCAATTGCTGGTGATGAACCCCGGTAACCCCGAAAACGCCATCGGCACGCTGCCAATCCAGTTTGAAGCGGTCGCTCCCGACCAGACTGGTGTCCTGGAAGTGGTCTACTTCAATCCGCATGGCGTGAAAGACAGCGATGAAGCCACCGTGCGCGCGGATCTGGCCCGCTGGCTGGCGGCGGTCGCCACCTGGTGGCCTGCGCTTGGATTGGGCGCAAAACGGCTGGCTGGTTATGGCGCCATCAACATCGTGAAGGCGCAATTGCAGGCGGTCGGCTGGTCGGACATGGCCGGTGCCGCCTCAACGACGCCGGCCGCGCCGGCTCAGATCGAACCTCCACCCTATTATCAGGAGTATCTACACGATGGCGGACCGCTGAACCAGGAAGCGTTTAATGCCAAGCTCCAAGCCGAACTGGAGCGATTGGATGCGGAAATGAGCCGGCTCAACCATGAAGCTCATGGCAAAGATGCCAAGATACGCAAACGAGCGCAACGGGAACTCAAAAGAGCCACGAACCAACGTACTAGCCGTGAACAGGAGTGGCTAGGTCAATACCGCAAGGTGCTGGAATATTGGACACAGTTCGGATCAACCACCACCACCGTCGAAGCGGCGGCCCCAAGGCTATTGCTGGCTTCCCACGAGGAAAAAGGGGAGGACAGTTGGATGAAATTAGCCCATTGGATTGCGGAGAACGGCAATGATTGAACCTCGAATGGACGAACGGAGCCGCGATCTGATTCTGGCGGCGGAAATCAGCGGCGTGCTGCATGACTTGGGGAAGATCTGGCTGGAGTTTGCCCGCGAGAAAATGGGCGAAGTCGACTACCGTGAGGCCGCGCAGGCCCTAGGGTTCAACGATGCCCACGGCGCAATTCTTGAAGATCCCCGCCTCTATCCGCCTGCTGGCGAGGAATCCTGGCTCCAGCAAATCAAACAACATTCCGGCTGGGCACAGGTTCTGGCGCTACCGAACGCCTGGATTGTCCTCGACACCTGCCAGGCGCGCGGCCTGGGCGATCCTCTGCGTCAACATCATGCCACCCGCGACACCATTGCTGGTGATCGTCCGGCCTTTCTGGGCGATCTGTACAGTTTCGGCGCCGATATTCGCGACTCGGCACTGGACAAGGGATCAGGCGGCACCGCGCATGGCGCACAGCGCGTCACCCACGGCTTCATCGCGGACAGTTTTGGCCATGAAGACGCTAGCCGGCCATATGGTCCCGAGCCGTTGCGGGCGCTGTGGCCTCAAGCCCGACAAGTGATCGAGAACACCCTCCTGGCTGATGACGCTTGGCGGGAGGTTCCCAAAGCGCGCAGATACTTCCTCAAAGGGATCGAGGCGGTATTCCGTCAAGCGCTCGGCGAAACCCGTCGTCCCACGAACGACGTCACTCTTTGGCATCATGCCATGTCCACCGCCAATCTGTTCAAAGCGGCTGTGGCGGAAGGGGTGCTACGCCAGGATTTCCGCCATTGGCAGAACGAAGCGGGCGATTTTGCGCTGGATCGTATGGGCCGGGTTCGCTTCCGGCTCTTGGGGATTCGCTGGGACTGGACCGCGCTGGCTGGTGGCGCGTTGCAGCCGGTCGCGCTGACCGCGCTGGCGGAAAACCGACAGCGCGCTATCGCCAACCTGCGCCAACGCCTGGAGCTTGAGTATCCGATTGGCAATCAAATCTACGAAGATGATAACGGTGCGGTGTTCGTGGTCGGCGGCTTTTATCAAGGGCCGGAGGATACCGACGGTCGGGACGCCGAGGCGCTGTTCCAACAACACCTCCTGGAACCCCTGCAAGCCGGTATCCTGCAAGATCTCGCTCCGTTGGGCGCGGGCGTGGCGGTCCGGCTGGCGTGGACGCGACCGCGTCTGTACTTGACCGACTACCCGGAGGTCATGGCGACCGGTTGGACCCAGGATGGCGAGGATCGCCAACGGCTTTTGCAATTGGGTGAGGATGAATTGCGCAAGCTCTGGGCCAGGCAGACCGGCGAGGGTCGGCAGGTGCAAATCTGCCCGCAATGCGGTTTGCGTCCGGGTCTGGCTCGTGAACTGGCACTCAACGAAAGCGGACTGAACGCCGACGATCCGAGTGGACCCAGCGGTTTCTGCGACCATTGTCAAACGCTTGTCGCCAACAGCGCCTACAGCCAGCGGCGGCGCGAGGCCGGCGAATTGTTCGGCTTCGAGCCCGAGGGCTTCAATCTCCAGGAGATTCGCCGCCAGCGCAATCCGGCCGACAACGCCCGGATGGTGCTGCTCTCGGTGCGGGTCAACCCTGAAATCATCGCGACGGGCGCGGCGTTGCTGACCCAGTTGGCGCGACCGCTGGCGGATCTGAACCTGTTTGAGAAGACCCCCGCGCCGCCGCCGAATGAAGCCGGCGATGCGATTCAGCAAACGCTGGCGGCGCTGGCGGCGGATGCGGGTGATAAGAAACTCAACCAGAACGGTGACTGGATTCGCGCGCTGCTGGGCGATAAGAACTGGCTCACCAAAAAAGACGGTCGCGCCGAGGGCACCCTCAAGGAAAAAGCCCGTCACCTGCTCGACGAATTTTTCCTGCGCGAATTTATCCCCGCTGATGCCGGCCTCTGCCGGCACGACGGCGACCGTCTGCTGCTGTTCGGGATGCGCAAACACGCCTCGCCGGGGCGGCTGGCGCGCACTTGGGACGACCTGTCGGCGCTTTGGAAACAAATCCTCTGGGACATCGCCGGTGACACCCAGCACTGGCTGATGCCGCTGTCGCTGGACGCCGGCGGTTTCCGCGTCATCGTGGCCGCTCACGATGCCCGCCAGGCCCTGAATCGGATTCATCGGCAGGTGAAAAAGACCCTCGGCAAGGTGCGCGCCGGGCTAGACGTGCATGTCTCGGCCTTGGCCTTTCGCGAGAAATTCCCGCTGTACGTGGCCCTGGACGCGCTGCGCCGAATGGAACGCCGCATCGCCACCATCCCTCCGCAAACCTGGACCCTGCGCTCGGCCCTGGACCGCAACGGGACGCTCACTCTCAACTGGGACACCGAGGGGCAGGGTCTGGTGCAATGGACGGTGAACCTGCGCACCAGCGACCCCGAGCAACCCGACCTCTGGTATCCCCACGCGGTGTGCGCTTCCCGCCCGGCAGGACCGGGACGGCTGGTCCGCCTGGATCAACTCGAACCGGGCGAAACCATCCGTCTGCGCCCGTCGACCTTCGACTTCCTGGTGCTGGACGGCACCGCCCGCCGTTACGACTTGCGTTATGACGCCACCGGTCGTCGCCCGCATTTCGTCCTGGGCGAACCGGGGCGACGGTCCTACCTGCTGGAACAGTTGCCGGAGTTGCTGACGCTGGCCGGACAGACCGGCTGGAACGCCAGCCAAGTCAAGGGCATTGTGGGCCAAGTCATCGAATGCTACGAAAAGTGGGTGCGTGATGTGCCTGCCGACTTGCGGGCGCAAGGCCGCGATGCCTGGCAGACGCACGGCGCCGCCATCTTTCGCCGTTACCTCAAAGACCGGCCCGAGGTCCGCGATCGCCTGATCGCGCTGCTCCAGAACGAAGAACGCGCCGGTCTGCTGTTCGATGCGTTCGAGTGGAGTGGATTGATTGAAAAAGACGCCCATTCGCTCGTTGTGGAAGAAGAAGCCTAACCGCCGAGAGACCCATGAAATCCCATCCTCTTTATCTGTTCGCGCTCGATCCCACCCACATTGGCGCCGGTGGCTACCGACTGGGCCGAGTGGACAACACCATTCTGCGTGATGCCGCCACCGGCCTGCCCAAGATTCCCGGCAGTTCGATCAACGGCGCCACCCGCTCCGCCGCGATCTATTCCCTGCCCGATGGCGAGCGGGAACCGGCGATGCGGTACGCCCGCGCCATCCTCGACGAGCAGAACAAGAAGCGTCCTCATCCCGGCGCCGAAGACCCGGTCGCGCGGGTGTTTGGCTACGCCGAGGGCGATGCCGAGGGGCAATCCCGCATCGGTCTGGTCTCGTTCCGCGACGCCGAAACCCTCGCCTTCCCAGTCCCGACCATGACCGGGCCGCGCTGGATCACCACGCCCGCCCTGCTGGAGGCCGCCGGTTGCCAGGACGCCCCGAAGATCAACGATCCGACCAAGATCATCACCCAAAGCGTCGGCACCCCGCCATCCCGGCTCAACCTGGGCTGGATTCTGCTGGACGCGGCACCCAAGCCAATTCCCTTCCCGGCTTTCCTGAACGATCAACCGGGCATGGCCCATGTCCGCGCCAATCTGGTGCTGGTCCACGACAGCCTGTTCCCCAGCCTGGTCAACGCCAATCTGGAAACCCGCACCTCGGTGTCGATCGACTTCGAGACCGGCGCCGGGGCGGATGGGCTGCTGTTCACCTACGAAGCCGCCCCGCGCGGCACGCTCTACCGGGGGCAGGTGGATTTCGACGACCAGCGCTTTTCCGTCGAATACCCGGGTGCGCTGGCGCTGGTGAAAAAGGGACTGATGCTGGCTTGTCAACTGGGCCTGGGTGCGATGACCACCCGGGGTTTTGGGCGGATGCAACCGATGCTGGCGGAGGCGTGACATGATCAATCTCGAACCGCTGGCCGCCAGGGCCGCGCAAGGCATGGTGATTCCCACCACCCCCAAGGACTCGCTCAATCTCATCAACAAGGCGTTGATGGTGCTGGCCGAACAGGGCTTGTTCGCCTTCGGCTTGTTTCTGAACAGCCGCAAGGACCGGGAAGACGCCCTGGCCCGGCAAATCCACGCCGCCGTCAGCCGGTTGCTGGTGGACGCCAGCCTGGCCGCCACGCCACCGAATGGCCTAGCCATCGCCGACTACTACAAGGCGCTGACCGAATCCCGCCCCAACGAGCCGGACGCTCAGGCCCTGCAACGGCTGATTCTCACCAAACAGGTGGTGGAAACCGCCCTCACCTACGGGCGGTATCAGGCCCGATCGCTGACCTGAGGCGCGCGCCATGCCCTTTACCGGTCTGACCTTGGAACTGGAAACGCCGCTGCACATCGGTGCCGGACGGAGCGGGATGCTGGCGCGGGGTCACGGTTTCGTGCCGGGCCACGTCATCAGTTACGCGCTGGTCGCCGCCATTGGCAAAGCCCGTGGGGGCCAATCCGCCGATTTCGTCCGCGCCTTGACGGCCGTCTTGCAGGATGTGCGTTGCGGCCCGTTTTTCCTGCTGGACGCGGAAAAGCAACACCCTCTGTTGCCCCGGCGCGACCGGGAGCGCATCGAAAACCAGCATCTGACCGCTCGCAACCAGGTCACCCTCGACCCGCACGCCGGTAGCGCGGTGGAAAGCGCCCTGTTCGAGGTGGAAAGCATCGCCGCCCGGGTACTGCACGGTCCCCGGCGTGGCCAACCCGTGCAACTGGCCGGCGGTCTCTGGCATCGTGTTCCCCACCTGGCCGGGAAACCGCTCCAGGACTGGTTTTGTGCCGGCCTGCTGCTCGGCGGCGAACTCAAGACTGGGATGGGTCGGGTCAAGCTGGCGCGACAAGGCTGGCGACCGAACGGACCGCATTACGCCCAGCATCCCGGCTGGCCGGCGGACGAACGCGGTCTGCATTTGACCAAAGATACCCTCCTGCCCGGTCCCAGCCTGGACGGCGCGACCGATGCACCGCTGCAACCCTGGCTGGGCCGGTTGTTCGACCCACAACAAGGCTTCGGGCGACGCTTCAGCCCGCCGGCGCTGGTCCGGCTGGACGGCACGGTTCGGGAAGCCGGTGTGTTTCTGCCGAGCGACCGCGAGGTGGGTCTGGGCTGCTGGATACAGGTCGATGCCCCAACTCACTGACTTCCATGGCCTGCGGATCTACGGTCTCGACTGCACCCTGCACAGTTCCCAGCCGTTGACGATGCGCGGCTATTACGGCGGCTGGCTGCGTGGTGTCCTCGGCCATGCCCTGTTTCGCGGCAACTGCGTCTACCCGGAGCCGCGTTGCGCCAGTTGCGCCCTCAGCGGTGGCTGTCCCTATCCCCAAGTCTTCAAACCTCACCTACTGTCCGGCCCGGACGACCGGCTGCCGCCCTACCTGCTGCACCGCTGGAGCCCCTTGGCGACCGGCACCCGCTTCAGCCTGCTGCTGCTCAATCCAGCGCTGGGTTACGCCGAGAACTGGCTGCGCCAACTCGACCGCTTCCTGCCGGACCTGGACCTCGGCGGCCAATGCGGCGTCCGCCTGCACGAGGTCCGCGACCTGGCCAGCGGCCGCGTCGCCTTCCGCGCCGGCCACTTCGTCCCCGGCGCCCGGCTCAACCCTCTGCAACCGCCCCTGCCCGCGGCCGAGCGCCTCATCGTGCGCCTGCTCACCCCCCTGGTCAGCAAACACCAGCACGCCGATCCCCTGGTGGGCGCCTTGCGCACCCGACTGCAACGGCTGGTCAACGCCTACGGCGACGGCCAGCCGGTGATCGCGCCCGATGCCACGCCCTGGCGGCTGGCGACCACCCGTCTGGAACCTCACACCGTTACCCAGGGCCTCGACTCTCGCCGGGGCATCCGCGGCGTGCGCGGCGAATTGGCACTGGCCGACCTGACGTCGGCGGGCGCGCGACTGCTGGCCGCCGGCAGCCTGCTCCATGCGGGCGGCGAAGCCACCCTGGGTTTCGGGCGCTACGCCTGGCAATCCTGACCCGCCAACCCCGTTCCTCACCGACCCGCCCCCCGAAAATTTTGAAAGTTTCGTCGTCTCCCGCGTGTAGCCATGGGAAGCCCGGATAGCGCTCCATCTCAAGGATTGAGCCGGCATGGACGCCCTCGCCACGCCACGCCACGCCCTCGGAGACCCAACCATGTTTGTTTCCCCTTCCCACGTCGAACCCGGCGCCGCCCGCTCGGCGCAAGGTACTGGCCATCGACGCCCAGTACGCCAAGCGCGCGGCGATTTGACCCCGGGGTGAAATCGTTTGCCCCGCTCCCCAGCGATCGCAAAATCGTTTTGAAAATCCGCGCCTCTGCCGCGTTGTAAGGATAGAGAGCCAAGAAACCCAGAGGAAGAACGGGATGAACCGACCGCAACAAGTCCGCGCCGTGTTTCAGGAGCTGCGTCAGACTCTAGGCGACCGCTACAGTGCGGGAGAACTACTGAAGCGGGCTGCCGCGTTGGTGGATCTGTTAACGGACGAAGATGATCCTCTCGACCGGGAATGCATCACAGGTCGGATTCCCTTCGAGGAACGGGATCTGCATGAGGCGATGGCGGATGGCGGATGGCGCATTCTGAACACAGCATATCGCCATGAACGCTATCTCTTTGATGAGCAGGTGTTTGAATGAAAATCCGCGAGGACGAGGCCATGAAGCGGATGGGAGCACGGTATGGCTAAACCCGTGAATATCACGAGGCATGGCATGACCCTGGCGGTGCGGGAACATCTCGCCGCGGGCCAGCCCATGACCCGCCTGGAAGCCCTGGTGTTGTTTGGGGTGGCCAATTTACCAGCCATCATCAAGGAGATGCGCGATCAGGGTTGGGTGATTCAATCGCGCTGGATTCCCTACGCCACGGCGGTACGGCGCATCAATGCACACGCCGTGCTGCAACCACCGGCCAACCTGCCGGTGCGAGAAATTCAGCTGACGGAGTACTGGGTCAATCGATGAAGCGTCGTTTCTCGATGCGCCAGCGACGGATGCTCGCCTGGATCGCGGCGGGACGTTGCCAGCAATGCGATCAACCCCTGGAACCCGGATTTCATGCCGACCACCGCCGCCCGTTCGCTCAAGGCGGACCGACGCTGATTCAGAATGGCCAGGCCCTGTGCGGACCCTGTAACCGCGGGAAAGGAACGACGATGCCCACACTCAAGCTCCGCCCCTGGCAACAGGACGCTCACCACAAAGCCCTGACCTGGCTGATCCAGGAACGCCAGGATCGACGGTTTCTGATCAACGCCGCGCCGGGGGCCGGCAAGACCCGGGTTTCGTGCGCCATCGCCCAGACCCTGCTGGCCATGGGCGAAATCGACCGGGTGATCGTCATCGCCCCGCGCGCTGAAGTGGTCCAGCAATGGGCCGATGACTTCCGACAGGTCACCGGACGCTTCATGAGCAAGGTCACCGCGCGGGATGGCGATATCCACCGTCTGGGCCTGGATGTCTGCGCCACCTGGGCCGCCATCCAGGGCTTGCAGGATGCCCTGCAAGCCGTGTGTCGCGCGGCCCGGGTGCTGGTGATCTGCGACGAACACCACCATGCCGCCGTGCAGGCCGCCTGGGGCGAAGGCGCGGACAGCGCATTCGCCGACGCGGAGTTTGCCCTGGTGCTGACCGGCACGCCGATCCGCTCGGACGGCACGGAATCGGTGTGGATGCCTTACGACGACGCCGGAGCGATCGACCATCCCGCAGGCGGCACCTATACCCTGAACTATGGCCAGGCGGTCGATCTCGGCTACTGCCGACCGGTGACCTTCCATCGCCATGAAGGCCGATTCACCGTTGACCTGGAGGACGGGCAGACGGTACAGGTCTCCGGCCAGCAACCGGCCACCTTCCCCCGGTCGCTGGCCCGGATTCCCGGCTTGCAACGGGCACTCGATTTCTATCGCTTGGCCTGTACGCCGCAGTATGCCGCCGATGGGCGCACCCCATTGGCGACCGGCTATCAGGCCACCATGCTGGACAGCGCCGCGCAGAAACTGGACGATCTGCGGCTGCGGTTGCCCAACGCCGGCGGGCTGGTGATTGCGCCCTCCATCGAGATGGCCGAGTACCTGGCCCGGCTGATCGAACAGGTGGAAGGCGAAGCGCCGGTACTGGTGCATAGCCAGACGCCCAGCCCCGATCTCAAGATCAAGACCTTCAAGAACACCGACAAGCGCTGGCTGGTGTCGGTGGCCATGATCTCCGAAGGCGTGGACATCCCGCGCTTGCGGGTGCTGGTCTATCTACCCAGCGCCCTGACCGAACTGGCGTTCCGTCAAGCCATCGGCCGGGTGGTGCGGACCTATGGTCCCGACGACGACACTCGCGCTTATGTGGTGATGCCCTCGTTCGACACTTTCGAACGCTATGCTCGGCGGGTCGAGGAGGAAATGCCGGCCGCGCTGCGGGTCCATCGCGAACCGCGGAGCAAGCGCTGCCCGATCTGCGGCGAGGAGTGTGCGCTGGGCGCGCAGGAATGTTCCGGTTGCGGCCATGAGTTCCCGGTCGTTGCCGCGAGGTTCAAGCCGTGTCCGACCTGCGGGGCGCTAAACTCCAAGAGCGCCGCCACCTGTACGACCTGTGGCGCGGGGTTCCCCAGCGGCTTCACCTTGACCCTCGACGAAGCCCTGCGTACCGGCGCGATCGCGCGCGGCATGGACCTGGGTGAGAGCGAGGTTCGTGAAGCCGAACAAATGGCGCCGCTCATTCGTCAGCGCGTGTTGCACAGCGGCGACGAAAAGCTGGTGCGCATCTTGAAGGTTTTACCCGACGAAAGCTGGGCGCGGTTGCGGGATATTCTGGCGGTTCCGGGTCGCGCATTGTAGCGACCGAAAGCATATAATATCAAAATTGCTACAATCGTTTCGGGGAATTCCGATGCCGCTCGCTGACCTGATCGACCGCCTGCCATCGCCGGTTGCGTTTCCGCTCCAAAGCTACCTGGAGGAATCTCACCCGCATCTGAAGCTGTGGGCGATCTGCGACTCGGTGGAACTCCTGCTGCGGTTGCTGGTGTTCATCGGCATCGCCGATCTGGCGGGTCAGGACGGGAAACCGCCCCAAGCGCTGCGGGCTAAGCTGCGCGAGCCGATCGAGCGGCCGACCTTCGGCGGCTGGTGGGGTATGGCGGAGGCTATTACCGAGGCCCTGGAACGACAACCGGACAGCCTCGTTCCAGAGCTGGCGCCCTGGGTGCGCAACATCCTGGCGCCATTATTGAGAGGTGGAGGCCATCATGCCGAAAACTCCTTGCTGGCGTTGCGCAACCGCCTCGCCCACGGCGGCGGGGTGACACAGGCGTTGGCGGAGAAACTGCTGGCGGTTTGGCGGGAGCCGTTCGAGCAGGCGATGCAGACGGTCGCCTGGTTGGGTGAGCTGGCGTTGGTGGCGCCAGGACCCCATGGTTACAGCTGCCTGCGGGGTCCGACACCGGAAGGGGTTCCCTACACGCCCGGCAATCTGGCGACGGTGGCTGAAGCGCTGGCGCGAGCGGACGCCGTGGCCGTGGTGCGGGGCGACCGCGCCCTGCCGTTGTGACCGCTGCTGTTGTACGGCCCACCCGGCAACCCCTACGACGACCACCCCAGCGGGGAGAGCGTGCCGCAAGTCTACGTGCGCCAAGGCGATATTCGCTTGCAATACACGCCGCTGGGCGCGGAGGTGTGTCACAGCGAAGCCGGCGACGCCGCGCTGGCCCGATTCCAGGAATTGTTCCACATGGATCGAGCACCGTCACCCACTCGTCAAGCGCGCTTCCAGGTGCGGGATTTCCGGGATCGGATTCGCAGTCTCGCCGACCGACTGGTGGGGCGGACGGTGGAGTTGGCGACCCTCCGGGGCGTGCTGGACGCCATCCCCGAGGGCGTGATCTGGGTTGCGGGCACGGCGGGTATCGGTAAATCCAGCCTGCTGGCGCGGATCGCCCAGGACTATCTGGAAGCGCCACCCTCCCATACGTGGGTGTTGCCTTACTGGTTCGATGCCGGCGACGCGCGGTGCCAGCGCGAGACGTTTCTTCGCTTTGCCATCGAACGGTTGCGAGACTGGCTCCGCGTCGCACCCCCGGAAGACGGCTCGGAAGCCCCCAAGCCACTCCAGCCCCTCCGCGATCTACTCCAGCACCTCAACGGCCGGCGTGTGCTGTTCGTTCTCGACGGTCTGGATGAAATCACCGGACGCGATCCGCATTTCGCCCGCGATGTACCGCTCGGCCTGCGCCTGCCCGGCGTGGTGTGGCTATGCGCCGGCCGGCCGGAACAGGGCCTGCCCTCACTGTTTTGCTCGGAGATCGCACATCATCCGTTCCCGGACAGGTTGCCGCCGATGCGCGAGAGCGACATCCGCGCCATGCTGCTGGACAACCTCACCGGGAAATTGCGCCAGCGGCTCGTCAGTCAGGATCGCGAGCGCAGCGAACAGGTGATCAATCCTTTTATCGACCAAGTCGCCAAGGCCGCGCAGGGCTTGCCGTTGTATGTGCGGTATGTGATCAACGATATTTGGGCGGGTCGCTACCGCATGCTCGATGCCGGTGAGCGATTGCCGCCCAGCTTGAACGCCTATCATGAAGACCATTTACGGCGTTGCGCGGTGAGCAGCTTGCATCAGGTGTTAACACCGATGGTTGTCCTGCTGGCGGTGGTTTATGAAGAACCGACGGCGGACATGCTGGCCGCGTTGCTGCGGCAACGCACTTTGGTTCCGGCGGGAGAAGCGGGACTCGCGTTGGTGCGGGAAGGATTGAATGCGCTGGAATCCATGATCAAGCGTAAACGGGATCAGGACGGGCAGATTCGCTATGCCTTGCACCATCACTCGCTACGCCAACACATTCAGGAAAGTCCGAGTACCCGCCAAGCAGTGGAAACGGCGCGGGAGTTTTTGGGCGATGCCGCGTTGCAGGTCAAGCCTGGTGCCGCCGCCCATTATCTCTACCGCTATGGGATCGATCATTTGGTCCAAGACGGCGCGGGACGACATCAAGACGCCTTACGCCTGCTCACCCGGTTCAATTACCTGATAGCGCGGTTTCATGCCTTGCAAGATACCCCAGTAGCAGCGGATCTGCGCATCGACTGGCAAACGTATCGGCGAACCGGCGGTAAGTTGGATGATGAGGCACGGTTCTGGGAAACCTTTTTCCGTGAAAATGAGCATATCCTGCGACGAGGCGATGACGACTGGCCTGCTTATAAAATTCTGCTGCAACTGGCGATCGAACATGCCGACGATAGCCCGATTACGCAACAAGCCGAAACATGGCTGGCGCAACCGGATAATTGCGACTGGGTCTGGCTGCGGAATCCCTGTCGGCCGGAGCAGATTCCCATTAATCCGGTCGTGCGGGTGTTCGAGGGTCATGCCGATACGGTGAATGGCGCAATAGAACTAAGTGACGGACGCATTCTGTCTTGGTCTGAGGACTGTACACTCCGAATTTGGGATCGTAATGATAGTGGTGTGTTTATTGAGATGAAAGGACATACCCTTGCGGTTATTCGAGCACAGGAATTATCTGATCATCGCATTCTTTCCTATTCTAAAGATGATTCATTGCGACTATGGAATAGTAGAAATGGATCATCTTTAGAAATAACGAATATAGAAGATGATAAAGAGCTAGCTTTGATGGCTGAAAATATAAAAAATAACATTAAAAATAGACCAGTCTCTATTGAAAACGATATCGACGCTTTGAAAGCGCTCAATTCTCTAGCTGAAGATTTTGGCGATCGCACTTTGGAAGGAACATATATTCTATCGAATACGTATAAAATTGTGGAGATTGGTACTGGATTTGGCGCTTTGTGGCTAATTGATATTACAGATAATAACCATCTAATTATTAGAGAGATACACAAAGGCAGAGTGACTGAATTGAAATTTTTGTCAGATAATTATATTCTGATTTCTGAAAATAGATATATTAAATTAATGCATATAAACTCTGTATTACCGACAATAAATTACAAAAAAATAGGTGAATATTTTTCTGGGGATTGTCGTAGTGAAATTAAAAATTTAAGACAGCATTTCTGTCTAATTAAAGGATTAAAAATCTTATCAGATGATCGTATCCTATCTTGGGATTTCCATACACTGGGTTTATGGGATAAGCATACAGGGAAAAACATTGTTGTTTCGCCTTTTTGTCCATCCATAGAAAATAGTGACATAATAGATAATGTAATTGTATTGCCTAATAGTTTTTTCTTAGTAGAAACAGATTATAGGTGCTGGTATCTATGGGATGGTAAAAATATTATGCAAATCGTTGAAATAGGCGACGTAATTCCATTGCCTAATGGAAACCTTCTCTGTTTAGATATTAGCTTGCAGGTAAAATCTGGAACTAATGGATCCATTATTATGGAGATAATAAAACATGCTAATGACATTAAAGGTGTAAATCTGTTACCTGATAATCGATTCGTCTCTTGGTCAAATGATTGTAATTTATTTTTTTGGGATATCATTAGTGGTAAGTGTTTAAAAATTTTAGAAGGTCATACTGATGAGATTTTAGGAGTAAGTATCTTTGAAGATTACATTATTTCATGGTCTAAAGATCTAACTCTACGTTTATGGAATACTGAAAACAGAGAGTGTATTGCAGTTATGAAGGGTCACATGGATTCTATTGTTTCAGTTGTCCTTCTTCCAGGTAATTGCGTTCTCTCGGCCTCAAAAGATAGAACTTTGTTATTTTGGGATATTTCTGATGGTTGTATTATAAATAGTATTCGATCAGAAAAAATTGACAATGAAAAAGATACTTTATTTTGGTTTGAATTCGAAAGTTTCTATAAATTAGATAATGGAAATCTATTATTGAATTTTAGCTCTATGATTTATCTCATAAATGGCAAAGATAAAAGTTTAATCACTATGTCACCTGCTTTTCTTAATAATATGACTTTTAGTGAAAAAATTAGAATACTAAGTAACAGCAATATACTTATTTTTTCTACTGAATCGTACTCAAAAGAGTACGCCCCAAGAATTATCAGCGGCTTGACAGGAGAAATATACCCTATAGCGAGAGATGGCCAATATATAGAAAAACTTGGGATTATTGGTGATAAACTTTACTTTCTTCTTAACGATGGCACTTTCGGAATCCAAAGTATCGAAATTGATGAGGTTGAAAACGAATATGAATCAGTACCTGACTTTAAAAGTTCCATATACGAATACTCATCAATATTCAATGTTATTGGTAATCCTATTAGTAATACCGTAAAGTTTGTCGATCATTATATACGCTGGGAAGCGAATTGTGCGGTTGTATGCAAAGACATGTCCGATGACAGAACCTACATCGTCTCCGCCGCCGATGGGCGAATCCTCTGCCTCAAACTCTATCGAGGCGCAAACCGAATTACCAGCGATGAACTCGCAGACGATGACGGTAACTCAACGAGTGAATGATCGGTGATTGTTCGATATCGGCATCCATCGCCTGTTTGCATGGCTTTCCCCAAATCCTCTAGCTTTCGCGCGATCCCACCGATTTTTTGAAAATCTACCTCTGTTCCTCGTTGTAGAGAGTAAAACCACACCGAGGCCCACACTCATGTACAAATCGATCAAGCTAACGATTGACTTGCTGTTCCTCCTTATCAGCGGAATGATCCTGACCTATCTCTATCTGCTCAATCAGGCGCGTCCGATCTCCGACTCCAACAAGATGTTGTCGGCAACACCAATCATGGTGCAGGTCAAGCAGGATGCAGGACTGCAAACGCCGGCCATGATCGCAACAAATATCTTTGCTAACTTTTCGTTTCTGATCGAGATCGAGCATGATTGATCGCATCGTGCTGCAACAAGTCATCGAATACGCCGAACAGATTTTCCTGGCTCCCAAGCCTCAATATTCCTGGTCGGTGATCATCACCGGGGCCGCGGTCAAACACACTTCCGGCAGCACCAGGATGGCTGCGGTCAGCCAGAATACCTGGCGTGGTTTTCATAAGATAGACAAAGTGTTACCTGGCTCTGCCGAGGGGTTTCGGGGCTATCTGCTCGACAACGCAGATCAACTTCTGCGCGAGCTAGCCCACGTCGGTTCTGCAGCAGACTTGGACAGGCTGGCGGATCAGATGGGGGAAGCAGTGAAAGCCCAGCTGACCAACATTAAGCCCAAGATGCTCGATTCCTACAACAAAATCCGTAAACCTCTGGATTTGTACCTTGAGCATCAAGTCGCCATGGCCCGCGAGTTGGCTGAGGTTAGTTCACGGCTGACGCCTATGCTACGCCTGCCGCTGGACAGTCAAATGTTTCAATTGCCTCACCTGTTTTCCGAGAGCGCGTTGCGTCGGTTGAAATTATCCCGGCAATCGACTTACCAGGACGTAGCGTCCACTGCTCAGTACGAAGCGCTGCAACACCTTACACAAGAGCGCGCTGACGAATACAGCATAATCGCAAGTTGCCCCTTCCATCCGATTTACTTCGATTTGTGGTGGAATGATCGCTATCGCCGGTCCGGCGGCAACCTGTTCGAGGTGAATCTTGGCTAGAATGCACGGCTTGAAAACATGGAGACTACGGGCATGAGCAATTGGCTCGCTATTGGCGATGAAACCGGCAACTGGGACAAATTGCGCAATCCCGGCGCGTTCTTTGGCGTGGCGTTGGTCATGGGCCGAATTGAAGATTGGCAGAGGGCATTGGCTGAGACGCTTGATGGCCAGAGTATCCAGGCACGGATGAAAACGCCGCCTCGGCACTTGCCCGCCGATCGCCGAGAATCCGCTAACCACCATCTCCTCGACGTGTTCCTTCACTGGAAAGCGCAATCCCTCACCGGCGTCGGGTCGCTAACGGAACTGGGGCCGGATCCGTTGCACCAGGAAGTTTTCGCCACGCTGCGTTGGTTGGCCGAACATCCCCGCCTCATCACGCTGGGGCTGTGGTTCAAGGGTCTGGACGGACAACGGGCGCTGTTTCTAAGCGGCGATCCCGCCGTGGCGCTGGGGCGCGCCTATGGCCTGCTCGTCGCGCTTGCCCTCCCGTTCCTGGATCCCACCGACCGCCTCTTCGTCCAGCCAGGCTTGCGGTCGGAAAAAGCGAACGCTCCATCGATACGGCGGGCCGGACATGCTGACGGAGATGACCGGGCGATTGGAAGGTCGGAAAAAGCGAACGCTCCATCGATACGGCAGGCTGCAGTCGCTAGGGGGCTGCAAAATGCCAACGCTCGTTCTCATGGTGACATGCGCGGCATGGTGTCGGTGCTGATCGAGGAAGGCGAGCGCCATCGCGTCGCCTGGTGCGACCGCAAGATCGCGCGCTTTGAAGCCGGCACCCTGGATCACCTGCGCGGACTTTGCCCACCCTTGAAAAATACTTTTCTGGACAATGATGTCCTCAACGCCATCGCCGACCTGGGCGCGGGCCTGCTCCGCCTGTCCTGCCAGCCGGGACCGACCTCGTTCTGCCTGCGCCGTGATTCCTCCTGGAATAATGCAGTGTTTCATTCGCTCGAGGAGATCACCTCATGAAATGGCGCATCGGCCGCACCCTGCACGCGCCGGCGTCCGCGTTGCCGGTCGGGAAACGCACTTGGCCCTGCGTGCTCGCACTGGGTAGCCCGCAGTTCGCGCTGCAACCGGCTTCGGCCGAAGACGACCTCTCGCGCACCCTCGGAGAGCTGCTCGGTGAGGCTGCTTTTTCGGTGCGCTGGACCTCCGAACCGGCGTGGGAGGATTGCCCGCCGCCGCCTTGGCGCGACTATCTGACCGACGCGGATCCGGCGGCGTTGATCGGCGACCATCTCGGCTACGGCGAAATCGCCTTGACCCTGCGGCTGTTGCCCCTCAGCGAGTGGCGGCGACGGCAACCCCTGGATGGGACCGAGATCGGCGCGGCACTGCAAGCCGGTGGTCCCCTGCCGCAGCGCCTGCGCGAAGCCTTCGCCTTCGCCTTGTTCGAACCGAACGGCCCCTGGGATCCCGACGACGAATTGCTGATGGGTTGGACCCAGGCGGTGCGCGCCACCCTGCATCAGCGTCGGCCATTCACGCAGGCTTTACGCCCGGCCTCCCGCTGGCTGGCATGGGGCTATCGTCTGCTGGAGGTCGTTTCGAACTTGCGCGCCACTCGCCCCACCTTCACCGAAATCGAGACCGACTGGCACGCGTTGCAACCCCCGGGCGATGAATCGTTGCCCCACATGTTCGCCGTGGTCTACTGGGGAGAAGGCGCTTACCGGCTGCTCGAATGTGGAGATACTGCCGGGGCGGCCGACGCTCTGGACCGGCAGACCACCGCCGCTCAAGCCCTGATCGCGGTGCTGCCCGATTTGGCGGACACTTTGGACGGCGGCCTGTGGCGGCATCACTTGGGGCAACTGGCCTACTACCAGGGCGACTTCCCGGAGGCGCTGCGCCAGTTCCAGCAGGAATGGCGGCTGCAGGCCCAGCGCCCGCCGACCAGCCTCCGGGGGCGGTTGCAGCGCAGCTTGGGCAACGTGCTGACCGACCTGGGATTGCTGGCCAGCGCCCGGCGGCTGACCGAGGCTGGCCTGGCCCAACAGCGGGTCCGCGACGACCCAGAACTGTTCAAGACCTTGGGCCGGCTCGCTGAAATCCAGTTGCGGCAGGGAAACTATCCCACAGCCCGCGCCGCCTACGAGGAATCCTGGCAGCGGCAGCAGCCGGATCGGCGCGAAGGGCGCACCGCCGTCTATCTCGGCCATCTGGCCCTGCTGGAAGATCGACTGGCCGAGGCTGAAACCTGGTACCAGACCGCCGAGCAGGCCGACCGGGAGCAGGGGATCGTGTTCAACAATCCCTATCTGGTGATGGGCCGCATCGCCCTGGCCTGGCGGCGGGGCGACCGGAGCGAGATTCAGCGGTTGTGGGACTTTCACCAGAACGAGTTGGACACCCTGCGTGACGAAAAAGTGTTACCGGCGGCGGTGGCGGCCTTGACCGATGCGCTGGACACCGGCAATCCCAAATTGGCTGGCCAGTACGTCGAACGTCTGTTGGAGAACCAGTACCTGCTGGAAGCCCTCTACTCGCTGGCGCGCTGCGTGGCCATTCCCAGTGCGGTGGTGTCCTGGCTGCAACGGATCGCCACCAGCCTGCGGGCATGGCAGGCCGCCCTGGACGAAGCCGCTCGCGATATCGGCGACCTGAACCCGGACGAGGACGGCGCGCCCGGTCAGGTGGCGGCGCGGATCGAGCAGGCGCTGGCAGCCGATGACTGGCAACCGCTGGCGACCGATCTGGCACGGGCGTTTCCGATGAATCTGCTGGACGTTCCGGACAATCCGGCCGATCGCTCGTCCGGTCAGTAAACGCGCGCGGCACGGAGGGATGCAATCGGTCTGGTAGACAACCTGCTCCAGGGTCGCTCGGGGATTTCAAGACCGGGGGATCGGCTTCGGCGCGGCCGCCCGGTCATCGACGGGGCGTCGGATAATCCGACCAAAGTTTTCTTCCCTTCGCTACTCGATTCCCAACCATGCCATCTCCTTGCCGCGCCCTACGATGATCTCCACTCCCACTGATGCACAGCGTGCGAGCAGAGAATCGTCCTCAATACCGCACGGCGAAACTGGCGCTTTCCCGGTAGTGCAGCGTGCGCTTATCGTACATCTTGGTGGTGGCGATATGCCGGTGCCCGACGGAGGCCTGCACCGCCTCGATCGGGCACTTGCGATCCAGGGCCTCGGTGATGAAGGTGGCGCGGGCGCTGTGCGGGGTGACCCCGAGCGGCAATCCGGCGTCCCGCGCATGGCGGTGAAACAACTTGCTCACCTGTCGGCTGGTCAGCGGTTTTCTCAGCGCGCGCCGTGGCACCGCCAGAAACAGCGGCGACTCCCGCTCGGCCCCATGACCGCTCTGGACCAGATAGGTCCGCAAGGCCAGTTGCAGTTCGTGATGGATCGCCAGACGGTGGCGCTGGCCGCCCTTGACGATGAAATCCAGCACCCAGTAGCCGGCGTCCTCGAAGAAGTCGCGTACCTTGAGCGTGGTCACCTCGGACACCCGGCAGCCGGTGTAGAACAGCACATGCAGGATCGCCCGGTCGCGCACCCCCTGGAGTGTGTCCGCCGGCGGCGCGTGCAGCAGGCGCCGGACCTGTTCCGGGGTCAGAACCGCCGCCTCCACCCGGCTGGCGTTGACCCGGGGGCGCTGGACCCCGGTCACCGGATTGCGCGCCGCGACCTGCCGTTCGCACAGGTGCCGAAACAGCGAGGACACCGCCGCCAGCCGGTTTTGCACCGTCCTGGGGCGGGCGCCGGCCTGGATCAGATGCTCGCGCCAGGCGATCAGATGGCTTGGGCCGATCGCCCGCAACTCGTCCGAGGAGCGGAGACCGTGAAAGGCGATGAAGCCTTGCACGGCGGCCTGGTAGGTCCGCTGGGTCCGGGGCGAGACGAAATTGGCCAGCCACACCGCTTCCTCGGGCAGGGCGCTCAGGCGCTGGCTGGGGGTGAGGAGGGATCCATCGCTGGAGGTTTCCGAGGCGGGAACGGGAAGCATCGGGTCGGACGGCATGGCGGTGGCGACGGTGAGGGGTGAATGTCCGCATGAGTGGGTGCCAAGGCGTTCGCCTTAGCGGCCCGCATGCTCCTGGACGTCCAGCGCCACCCGCACATCCGTTTGGCTGAAATCGTGACCCACGAACAGCAAGGGTGCCTCCAAGGTCCGGGCCAGGGCGTAACTGAAGCAGTCGCCGAAATTCAAGCCGGCCGGGTGGCGACCCTTGCCAAAGCGGAGGAACGCCTGCCGCGCGATTCGGGCCTGCGGTTCGTCAACCGGGTGGAGTTCGATGGCGGCGGCTTGGAGAAAGCGATCCAAAAAATCCAGGGTGGTCGCGTCGCCGTGGCGTCCCGCGACCACCAGGCTCAATTCCACCCAATTGGCGACCGACAAGACGCGGGATGAAGCCGCGTGCAGGCGCGTCGCCAGCGTTTCCCAACCCGGTTCGTTCTTGAGCAGGGCCACCACCGCCGAGGTATCGACGCCCAGAACGGTCACCGTGGCCGGCCCGCCGCGTCGTACAGGTCGGCGTCGGTCAGCCAGGCCGATGGCGCGGCCGCCGCCCGCACCCGCGCCGCCGCCTGTTCAAGCTGCCGCAGATAGGTGGCCCGGCTGTCTTCCAGTCGTCGCAGCTCGTGCCGGACCGCGACCGTGACCGCTTCGGTCAAGCTGGCCCCCAATCGACCGGCGAGTTCGCGAACCGCCGCTTCCGTCTCTCGATTCTTGATGTTCAACATGGCGAGGAGTAAAGAATAAATTAAGGCAAGTAAAGAATAAGCCTTGAGCCTGGAGAACGCAAGGCGTCACATCCTTCCCAAAGGAGGGGTTCATCCCAACAAAGGTACGTGAAGTCCCACAGGATTACGCGTGATCCCTGACGCGCATGATGGTCTGCCGACTGGTATTGAATTGCCGTGCGATAGCAGAAATTGTTTCTCCGCTTCCGATCTTTTCGCGCACGATTTGTTGCTGATCCAGTGACAAGGCCGTCGGTCTCCCAAGTGGTTTACCTTGTGCTTTTGCGCGAGACAGTCCGGCTTGCGTACGCTCGATCAGCAAATCACGCTCGAACTGAGCGACCGCGTTAATGACGTTCATCGTCATTTTTCCGGCTGAACTGGTCAGATCGACGCCACCCAAAGCCAGACAGTGCACCCGGACACCCATTTTTTCCAATCGGGCGACCGTCATGCTGACATCGACGGCATCACGTCCCAGCCGGTCGAGCTTGGTCACAACCAGCACATCCCCCTTTTCCATCTTGTCGAGCAATCTGGAAAACCCCTTATGTTGTGCAATGGCTCTTGAACCGGAAACGGTTTCGGTGATGGGTAGTGTTCTAAATTTGGATATTGTATCATCAATCACTGAATTTTATGAATCAATAGTGCGCATTGACGTGATTCAATCACAGCGCATTGGGAAGAAAAAATTATGGTTTTAGCGCCGGTTTGTTGTCCACATTGTGGTCGAGATCACGTAGTCAAACGCGGCCAAACCGTGAACGAAAAACAGCGTTATCTATGTCAGAATCCAGATTGTTCCGCTCAAACTTTCATTTTGGATTATGACGATCTCGGTCGGGTACCGACTATAGGTTTCCTGTTTTACTTGTGGGTAATTAGATATAATTACAGCAATACATTTTTACAGAGATGGCCTTAACAATGTTAAAGTTAGAAGAAATTATTGATTCTGCGGAAGGTCGTGAGATAAAAAGAGCGATAGCAGTTAAAATGGTCCTGCTTGGTTTTAGAACAAAAGACATTTGTGACTTATTGGAAGTCTCCGATTCATTTGTCAGCAAATGGAAAACGATTTATGAAAATGAAGGTGCCGGTGGACTGCGATTGCATTACAAGGGCGGCCCTCAATTTTTAACGGACGCTCAGCGACGTGAAATCTGTTTTCATTTAAGAGACAAACCTCATTATAGCGTGGAAGAACTCAGGGACTGGATCGAACGGCGATATAATGTCGTTTACCAATCGAAACAATCTTACTACGATATTCTGAAAGAAGCGGGTCTGAGTTGGCATCGAGCTCAGGCGGCGAACCCGAAAAAAGACGAGGATCTGGTGTTACTGAAACGAGAGGAGATTAAAAAAAACTGGAGGCCCGGCAGGCAGAAATAGCAGAAGATCAACTCGTTGTTTATGCTCAAGATGAGTGTCATTTGTTGTGGGGCGATACGACAGGGTACGTGTGGGGTCGGCGAAACGAAAAAACGGAGGTCCCGATTCAAAACATCAAACAAAGACAAACCTATTATGGCGCGCTGAATCTTTATCATCGTGATTTTGTCCTGATGCCTCACGATGGCGGGAATAGTGAAAATACCGTTACTTTTATCAGGCACTTGCAAAATCTCAATCCGGATAAAAAGCTCATTCTGATTTGGGATGGAGCCAGTTACCATCGTAGCGAAGAAGTTCGAGCGTATTTGAATAAAGTGAATGAAGACTTGGAAGAGAAGAACTGGAAAGTTACTTGTCTATTATTTGCACCGAACGCTCCCGAACAAAACCCAGTTGAAGATGTGTGGTTGAGAGGGAAAAATTTTTTGCGAAAGCATTTTTATAAGAATAAAACATTCCGACAAGTAAAGAGATGTTTCTCTGATTTTATCAATCAACAGACTTTTGATTTCAATAAGATTGACTGGTATTTAAATATTCCACAATCTGTATAGGAAAACTATATGCCAACCATGGCGGTGAT
>WBZT01000701.1_pt1 | contig 26185 bp, 22 predicted proteins | sample 5204241 | NCBI WGS metagenome assembly WBZT01 (sample SAMN12344358, study PRJNA552823) | activated sludge metagenome | biome: Activated sludge suspended growth; feature: Nitrification reactor; material: Wastewater; isolation source: activated sludge from nitrification reactor of wastewater... | reverse complement strand
AAGAAATAAACTGGGTACAAGAGCAAAATGAAAACTATAGTAATGTTCATCCTGATTGCGCTTGTTGGGGCAGTCACCTGCGCACAGGGTACCTGTAACGGGTCAGAGGTTGCCCGAATTGAGAGCATCAAGGCCGGCACAGAGAGCCTTATGCCAAATGCAAAGTACGTAGCTAAAGAGAGTGACATCGGGTACACAATCACTGCATATTATGACTCAGCCGGCACTTTGCTGAAGCTGAACGCGGAAAGCAATCTTTCTGAAAACGAACAGTTCTATTTTGAGAATAGTGTTTTGTGCTGCTATGAGATCTCAGGCTACAGAAAAGGTGATATGTTTTTTGAGTCATATTATTTTTCCGAAGGCAAACTATTCTGCGCAAAAGATCTCCTGAATGGAATCGTGATGAAGTTCAGCCGCAAAGCCGGAGAGAAGATCATTTCTGATTCAGAAAAATATCTGGAGGAGATACAATAAAGAGGCGATCAGGCGGACACGCAGCAAACTGTGAGTAAATGATGAATCTTTCTGTGTAAGAATTCACAATTCACGGGAAAACTGTCGTGTCCGTTTTTTTTAAAAAGAGTCCTTCATGCGAATCATGCTCCATGTATTGTGAATGAGCTAAATTACTCAAAGCGCCTATTGAAAAACCCCAGAATTCTGCATTCTGAGGTTTGATAACTGTCGGGGTGATCCCGTTTTGCGGGACGACCTCCAGGGTACAAAAAAACCCCAGAATTCTGCATTCTGAGGTTTGAAATCTGTCGTAGTGATCCCGCTTCTCGGGACGACCTCCTGGTCATAAAAAAACTCAGAATTATGCATTCTGAGTTCTTTTTTGTCGGGGTGATCCTGCATTGCGGGACGACCTCCTGGTCATAAAAAAACCTCAGAACGAGAATTCTGAGTTCTTTTTTGTCGGGGTGATCCCGCATCGCGGGACGACCTTCTGGTCATGAAAAAACCTCAGAACGAGAATTCTGAGGTTTAACTTTTGTCGGGGTGAGAGGATTCGAACCTCCGACCTCCTGGTCCCGAACCAGGCGCTCTAACCGGGCTGAGCCACACCCCGAAAAAATAATGAATGCAAATATAGGAATTTTTGAGGAAACAATAAATTCAGCAATATTTGACTAATTAAACAAAAAGTTCACAATCTGTTTAATCCAAAGGGCTCCTTTTCGGGAGCCCTTTGTGCTGATACCGCTGTATAGAGAAACAGCTAGTTGGGAAAAAGCAGTCAGAAAACAGCGGTCAGAATTGTCCTTTGCTGCATGCCGGGTGAATCCCGCCATGAAAATCGCGCCCGCAAATAACAGCACGGTTTTAAACAATGGTTTGGTATCCGGCTTTAGTTGTATGCCAGCTCTTCGAAATGTTCGAGCTTTATATTCTTTGCCTCGCTGATTGCCTTCTTGAAATATTCGTATGTCTTTACCAATCCCTCTTTTCTTGAGTGTTTCGGTTCCCAGCCAAGCAGCTCTTTTGCTTTGCTGATATCCGGCTTTCTCTGCTTCGGATCATCTTTCGGAAGATCTTCGAAAACAAGCTTGCTGTTCGTATCGGTAAGCTCTATAATTTCTTCTGCAAACTGCCTGATTGTAATTTCATCCGGATTCCCCAGATTCACCGGGAAATTATAATCACTCAACAACAGCCTGTATATTCCTTCAACAAGATCATTGATATAACAAAATGACCTGGTCTGGCTGCCATCACCGAAAATTGTGATATTCTCATCGCTGATAGCCTGGCTCAGAAAAGCAGGCAATGCTCTTCCGTCGTTCAGTCTCATCTTCGGTCCAAAAGTATTGAATATCCTTGCTATCCGTACATCAAGTCCGTGGTAAGTATGGTAAGCCATAGTAATAGCTTCCATATATCTTTTGGCTTCATCATAAACGCCTCTTGGCCCGATAGGGTTTACATTACCCCAGTATTCTTCGGTTTGCGGATGCACCATTGGATCACCGTAGATCTCCGAAGTTGAGGCGATAAGGAAAACCGCTTTCTTTTCTTTGGCAAGGCCAAGTAAATGATGTGTGCCCAGTGCCCCCACCTTCAAAGTCTGTATAGGTATCTTTAAATAATCGATAGGGCTTGCAGGTGATGCAAAATGCAGGATGTAGTCAACATTCCCCGGCACATGGAGGAATTTAGTTACATCATGATTATAGAATACAAAATCTTCAAGCTTAAACAGGTGTTCTATATTCCTAAGCGAGCCTGTAATAAGGTTATCTACTCCGATAACGCGGTATCCTTTATTTATAAATTTATCACACAAGTGCGAGCCAATGAACCCTGCCGCGCCTGAAATCAATACTGTTTTTTTCTGATCTGTCATATTTGGTTGTTTAATTTCTTACAAAAATATCCTGATAAATGCCTGCAAAAAAACCATTTGGAAAAGGTCAAAACAATGTTTTTTAACATGCGTTTATAAAGTTAATTATGCGTTCATCTAAAATTGGTTTTCCGGCATGAGTTTGAAGCTTAAATTTGTATCAAAAAAAGAAAAACCATGTTTGAACCCGTAAAAAAGATATTAGTGCTGGATGACGATGAATTCACAACCAATTCATTAAAAATGCTGCTGGAAAATGAAAAATTTCATTGTTCAACAGCGCACAATGTTAAAGAAGCACTTCAAATACTGAAAAATGACACTCCTGACCTGATTATATCTGATATAATGATGCCGGGAACTGACGGATTTGAGTTCAGGAAAGACCTGCTTAAGAAAAAAAGGTATGATAAGATACCGTTTGTATTTCTTTCTTCACAAAAGAATGAAAAGACAATAATTGACAGCTATAATTACAGAATTAAGGACTATATACCCAAATCTTACAAGCCCACACTTCAGATCACCAAGCTTAAGAACATCATTTCCAGCATCAACTCAGAGAGAAACAACTCTATTGAGAGGATCAAAAATGAAACAAGAGAAGTTGCGGAAATGCTTTCACCTGATATTCCGGCCAAATACTCCTCATTTGAGCTGAAATATCTTAACAAGCCCTTCAACGGCATAACGGGCGGAGATTTCATTGATTCTATAAAATCACCCGGGAAACTCACACTTATTTTTGGTGATGTAATGGGTAAGAGTTATAATGCCTGGTTCCTTACTTTTTCATTTATCAGCTACATAAGAAGCATCATAAGAAACCTGGCAGCCTCCAGCACCGAGATCTACCCATCTTCAATACTGAAGATGTTAAACGACAGTTTGTATTCAGATCCGCAGCTTTCCGATATTTTCTCCTCCATATCAGTGATACAGCTTAAAGAAGGATCGAATGACGTAGTTTACTCCGGTGCAGGAGACCTGCCATTATTGATGCTGAACAAAAGGACCCATAATGTAAAAAAGATCCTTTCAAGCGGACCTGTACTGGGTATTAAGCCCGGAGCCGGTTACTCAGATTCATGGCTGAACCTGAAAAGCCACGAGGAGATATTGCTTTACACCGATGGTATTATTGAAGCGGTTAATGAAAAGGAAATGTATGGATTCCAGAGGCTTATAAATGTGCTGGCTGAAAGCAGCAGAAGCTCATCAATTGAGAACCTCATGAATTCGATCGAAAAATTTACAGGAGGTACATACTATGATGATATCAGCCTTCTGAGCATTAAACCGGAGAAAAAATAAATTGGCCGCCGAGTTAACTTTCTGGAGCATGATGTTCATTGTTTTTTACTCGTACGCAGGGTACGGAATACTCGCAATAATGGCAGCCAGGATCCCTTTCCTGCTGAAGCTGGTACCGAAGCCATATAACTCCAGGCCCGGCGGCAGGTACACCGCTGAGCTGCCGCGTATCTCCTTGATAATATCCGTAAGCGGTGAGACTTCAGGAACAATGCTTGATAAGATCATTAACACTGAAAAGCTGAACTATCCAAAAGATAAACTTGAAGTAATTTATGCCGCAGCATTTGAAAAGCCTGATGACTCCGCTGTATCTTCATATTATAATTGCTACATCGAAGATCTGAATAACGGCACAAATGAATATGACGAGCAGCTTTATTGTGAATTTCTGAAGTTTGAAGGCAGCAGCCGGATAAGCTCAGGGTATATTTTAGATGAAATTGAAAAGAAGCTTAACAATGCAGGAATAAACTCAGGTATGCTTACACTGAATTCCAAACTAAAGCTCGACAGGTTTTACGCTGAAATAGCAGAAAATGAAAGAATAGAAGTTAAGTTTACAAAAGATATAATAAGAAAAGGAAAGATCTCGCAGGTTAACCGGACAATTAAAAACGCAACGGGCGAAATTGTGGTCTTTTCAGATGTCAATACAGAGTTTAACCGGGATTCATTAATGAATCTGGCGGCGCATTTTTGCGACCCTTCGGTTGGGTGTGTTGCCGGCGAAAAAAGGATCTCAGCGGGAAAGAACTCAACAAGTGATGAAGGCGAAGGATTATACTGGAAATATGAATCACGCATCAAGGAAGCTGATTCCGCCATATACAGCACAGTGGGAGCCGCAGGCGAGATATTTGCAATAAGGAAAGAGCTGTGGGAAAAAGTTTATACACCCGGCGCAATAATTGAAGATTTTGTGATTTCAATGAAAATTGCCGCGCTTGGATACACCGTTAAATACGAAAAAAATGCATACGCAATAGAAGAACCAACCGGTAAGATAAATGATGAATATATACGAAGAAGGAGGATAGCGGCAGGCGGTTTCCAGGCAATCGTAATGCTTAAAAGCCTGCTTAATATTTTCAAGTACAGAATTCTCTCATTCCAGTATATTTCCCACCGCGTTCTGCGCTGGGCAGTTGTACCTTTTATCCTGCCGCTTTTACTGGTTTTGAACATATACCTGGCTTCCGGCGGAAGTTATCTCTATACAGCGCTGTTATTTTTGCAGGTATCATATTATTTGCTTTCAGCAGGCGGTTATATATTGGAACTGAAAAAGAAGAAGATCAAGCTGCTATATTTCCCCTATTTTATTACAATGATGAATACTGCGGCATATTCCGGACTGGTGCGATACATATCAGGAAAGCAAAGCGTGGTATGGGAAAAAGTAAAACGTGCTTAAAAGAACAAACATAAACAAAATAAATAAACAGATAAAATGAAATACTCTTTAGTAAACGAAAATGACGTAACAGTCCTGAAGATCGAACAGAACAGGGCTACATTTGAGACCACCAAGGAATTCAGGCAGAACCTGACAAAACTGATAGATCAGAACAAATGGCGTAAGTTGGTTATTGATATGTCAAACGTAGAGTTCGCTGATTCATCCTTTTTAGGCTCATTGATAACAGGCTTAAAAAAAATAACTTCTAACCAGGGCGATATAAGGCTTTTCGGCCTGCAGGCTGCCGTTAAAACAATGGTAGAGCTAACAAGGCTTTACCGTGTTTTTGAAATTTTTAACACAAAAGAAGAGGCTCTTAACAGTTTCTAAAATGGTAATAGCACAAAACAGAGAGCTTGCCCTGCTGATACCCAGATCAAGCAAGGGCTCAGAGTGGGTGAGCAGAAAGCTAATAAGCTTCATATCCAAAAGATACCGGGGCATAGCCCCGAAGTCTCTTAACGAAGTAAGGCTTCTTGTACAGGAGTTATTTTCCAATTCGGTTAAACATACGGATTCAGAATCCGTTAATGTGAGATGCAGGATAACAGACTCCGTCCTGGAACTGTGGTTCCTTAATGTGGGACGCGGATTCAAGATCAAACCCATGCTTAAAGACAAAACTTCCAAGGGTTTTTTACCTCCTTACCCCGTTGAGTACATTAATAAGGATGTACTGATCGCAAAGACAACTGGTTACAATCTTTACTGCACTATCAGCAATTCACACGAGTTTTCACTCTATTCCGAAGCGGCTGAAAACAATTTCAAGATAAATGCCCTGCCTGAACATTATGGGCTGCTTATAATTTCAAGGTTATCTGATACAGTAACATATAAAATGGAAAGCGGCCAAAACGACTATTTTTACATCACAAAAACTTTATCAGTTAATTAAATGACAAACAGAAACGAACCGGGATATACCGGCAGTGCCGCAGCAAGCGGAATGAAAGCAATGATAATGGCCGCCGGCTTAGGCTCAAGGTTAATGCCGCTTACAAGCGAGCTTCCCAAGCCTATGTTCCCGGTGATGAACAAACCGCTGCTGGAGCATATTGTAACGAAATGCAGAAACAGCGGTATCAGGGATGTAATGATAAACCTCTTCCATTTGCCTGAAAAAATTGAATCTCATTTCGGCAGCGGAGAAGATCACGGCGTGAATATCTCGTACTCGCTTGAAAAAAAACTTATGGGTACTGCCGGCTCTGTAAAAAGAGTAAGCTCCTTTTTCAAAGATACATTTTTTGTTCTAAGCGGAGATGTGTACACGGATATAGATCTGGACAAGATGTTGGAATTCCACAGGAGCACCGGTTCCAAATTCACCCTTGCAGTGAAAAAATTCAATGATGTCAGCAAATTCGGCGTGGTGGATTTTGACGCTGCTGGAGTTATAAAAGGGTTCCAGGAAAAACCAAAGAACCATGAAGCTGTTTCAAATTATATCAACCTGGGCATTTATATTATTGAGCCCGAACTGCTTGAGCTTATTCCCAGAAATACTGAGTTTGATTTCGCAAAAGAGCTGTTTCCTTTGCTTCTTGAAAAGAAAATTCCCTTCCGCGCATATAAAACAACTGCCTATTGGAATGATATCGGCTCTATAGAGGAATACTATAACATGAACTTTGACCTGCTGCAGGCTCAAAAGAATAAAGAAGCAGTTATGATCGGCAGCAATTGCACCATTGGCAGGAATGTAGTATTTAAGGGCGGTTCTATGATCGGGAATAATGTTAAGATAGGTAAAGGTACAGTTCTGAACAAAAGCATCATATTCAATAATACCTTCATCGGCAGGAATGTTCATCTGGAAAATTGCATTGTGAGCGGTGAAATATTGGTTTCAAGGAATAATTTAACAGGATTCAATCTGAATGATCCGGAAGTAGCAGGCAAGGTGGAAAATATTTCGCTCTCGGCCAAATTATCTGAGATGGCGATAAAAATGACGGATAAAACAATATCGTTTATTTCGCTGCTGCTGCTTTCGCCGCTGTTCCTTGTATTGGCTGCAATTATAAAACTGGATTCACGTGGACCTGTATTCTATGTTTCAACAAGGCTGCAAAGCCCCGAAATAGAGTTAAAAGGCTCAAACTGGCGCTTGTTTTACGCACATAAGCCGGTAAAGTATTATGTATTCAGAACGATGTTTACTGATGCAGATAAAAGCTTAAGCCGTCTGGAAAACAAATATGATACCGGCCCCTTTGTAAAAATCAAAGATGACCCAAGGGTTACCAGGGCGGGAAAGATCCTCAGGAAAACTTCACTCGATGAGCTGCCGCTGCTGATCAATGTATTGAAAGGTGAAATGTCGTTTGTGGGAATCTGGGCATTGCCAGCGTACGAGGCAAACTCCATACATTCAAACGGGCTCATTTCCGGAAGCGGAGATTCTGAAATAGATCTTTCTGAGCTTGCGAGGATAAGGTTCCAGGGCAAACCCGGACTGGCAGGGATTTGGCAGTCCAGCGGCAGGTCTAACCTCTCTGCCGAAGAGAGGGCTATGCATGACAGCTTCCAGACAATTTTATTTGAAAACAAATATGAACTTGATAACAGAAATCTTTATATGAAATACTTAGATATGATTTTCAGAACATTTAAGTCGGTGGTGAGCCGTGAAGGAGCTATGTAACATGAATGTATTAATAACAGGCGGCGCCGGGTTTATTGGTTCACACACAGTTAAGAAACTTGCAGAAACGTATTCAAAAATTTATGTTTTGGATAATCTAACGAGAGGCCATATTGAATCATTGCCCCAAAACGTTCAGTTTATCCGCGCAAATGCCGGAGAATACGAACTGCTTGATATATTTCTCAAAAAAACACCTATTGATGCAGTAATTCATTTTGCAGCATATGCGTATGTAGGCGAGTCAACCACCGACCCCGATCTTTACTACAAAAATAATGTTGAACAAACACTTTCGCTTCTGCGGGTAATGAAAAACAACAATATCAGGAATATTGTTTTTTCTTCAACATGTTCAGTTTACGGAAATGCAGAAACGATACCAATTCTGGAATCAACATCAGTAAACCCCATCAATCCTTATGCCCGGACAAAGTATATGCTTGAAGAAATTATCAAGGATCACAGCTCTGCATACGGCTTGAACTACGTGATACTCAGGTATTTTAATGCGGCCGGCGCCAGTATGGATGGAAAAATAGGAGAGAGCCACTCGCCCGAAACTCACCTTATACCCCTTGTTATATACAATGCCCTGGGCAAGACGGATAAGCTAACAGTATATGGTTATGACTATCCAACCCCCGACGGAACATGTATAAGAGACTACATTCATGTAGATGACCTTGCTTCAGCTCATATAGCAGCAATGGAATACCTTCTCAAAGGAGGCACATCAGATATAATTAACCTGGGTACAGGCGAAGGCACTTCAATTCTGGAAATTATCAGCCTTGTTGAAGAAATTTCAGGCAGCAGGATAAAATTCAAACTTTCTGAAAGGAGAGAAGGAGACCCTGCCGCATTGGTCGCTTCAAATGGCAAAGCGATGGATATTCTGGGGTGGCAGCCCCGGTACAATATCCGGGATATCATAAAAAGCGCGTATAACTGGTATTTAAAGCCCAAATATTAATTTATTTGGGCTTTTTACTATGCGTTCATCGCACAGAGTATGCGAATATATACAATTGATTTTTTAGCGCATCAAAATCAACTAATTTTGAACAAGTAATTAAACTAAGGAGAATAAAATAAAAATGAAAATTTCAGTAATAGGAACAGGATACGTTGGATTGGTAACAGGAACCTGTTTGGCAGAGATGGGAAACGATGTGGTTTGCGTAGATAACGACCCGGGAAAATTAAGCAAACTTAACAACGCAGATGTGCCAATTTACGAACCGGGCCTCGAGGTTCTGTTCCACAGGAACATCGCCAAAAAACGGCTGCATTTCAGCAATGACCTTGCAGGCACTGTAAACAATACAGATATTGTATTTTTATGCCTGCCAACCCCGCAATCAGAAGATGGTTCCGCGGATCTAAAATATGTTCTGAAAGTTGCCGAAGATATCGGCGAGATCCTTCACAATAATCCGCAAAGCGGCTACAAGATCATTGTAAATAAGAGCACTGTACCTGTTGGTACATCCAAGCTTGTTGAAAACGCGGTTAAAAAGAACACCACTGACAGGTTTGATGTGGTTTCAAACCCTGAATTTCTTAGAGAAGGATATGCGGTTGAGGATTTTATGAAACCTGACAGGATCGTGATCGGCTCCAATAGCAAGAAGGCGCTAGATACGATGAAGGCGCTATACGAGCCGTTTGTCAGACAGGGAAATCCGATCATAGAGATGGAACCTGAAAGCTCAGAAATGACCAAGTACGCTTCAAACTCTTACCTTGCTATGAGAATAACATTCATGAACCAGCTTGCTAACCTTGCCGAAAGAGTTGGAGCTGATATAGATAACATCAGGAAAGGCATGGGAGCAGATTCCAGGATAGGAAAAAGATTCCTCTTTGCAGGTATCGGTTACGGCGGCTCATGTTTCCCCAAAGATGTTAACGCCCTTATCAACACTTCAAAAGAAAACAATTCAGAGCTTAACCTGCTTACGATTGTAGATAAAAGCAATCATGACCAGAAAAGAATAATAGTTGATAAGATCACAAGACACTTCGGCGAAGACCTGGAAGGCAAAACCATAGCGGTATGGGGACTTGCGTTTAAACCCAACACCGATGATATGAGGGAAGCGCCTTCTGTTATAATCATAAATGAGCTTCTGAAGCACGGCGCAAAGGTAAAAGTATATGACCCGGCAGCTATGGAAAATTCAAAATACTACCTTAATGAAAATGTTATTTACGCGGAAGATGAATATGCTGCAAGCAAAGATGCCGATGCTCTTGTAATACTCACTGAGTGGAATGAATTCCGTAACCCTGATTTCGACAGGCTTAAATCCGGAATGAAAAATAACCTCATATTCGACGGAAGAAATGTTTTTTCACCTGAAAAGATGAGGGAGCTTGGAATTTCTTACTATTCCATAGGACGTAACGCTGTAATTGCAAATTAAAACAGAACAAAAGAACAGATGAAGTTTAACCCAATGAAAATAGCATTCATCCTGATCCTGGCTGCGGGCTCTATATATTCCCAGGGCTTCAGCCAGGTCAGCTGGGTACAAACCGCCGGGATGAACGATACCCTGATGATAAAAAAACTTGTCAATATCGCCATTAATAACAATCCTTCAGTAAAGATCTTCAACAACAATATTGATATTGCCGAGAGCGACCTGACTATCAAGAAACTTTCATGGCTGAACGCTGTGAGCCTTTCTTACAATTATTACCCGGGTTTCATTAACAGCGGCACATCAAGCAGCAACGGGGATCTTAAAGCGGGTATCGGATTGAGTGTGAACCTTGGCGCACTTTTCCAGGTACCGCTGGAAATTAGCAAAGCCGGTGAAAATGTGAAAATTCAGAAAAACTCACTTGAAGCCGAGAAATTATGGCTTTACGAAGAAATTACTAAAAGGCTTACAGCCCTTATCACAGGAAGGGAAATGGTAACTCAAAAGCTCAACAAGCTGGATAATTCTGAAAACACCCTGGTGCTTGTTAAGTACCGTTTCGAAAAGGGCGAAGAGACGCTTACAAATTATAATGGTGCGATGAATGAAGTTTCCGAGAGCATCATGGAAAAGATCAAAGCCGAAGCGGAATACTACAATTCAAAAGCTTCACTTGAAGCCATTCTCGGAACATCCCTGGAAAGTATTAGGTAGTCATAATGGACCTGAAGTATATCCTGAAAATAGCGTTAAGAAAGAAATCACTGATTATTACTGTTGTTTCAATTTCCCTGATAGCGGCGTACTTTCTTACAAAAAACATGAAGCAGGTTTATATTTCAGAATCAATAATAGCATCCGGCTTAACAGATGATTCACAGATAGAGATCGAAGATAAAGAAAAGAAAGAATCCGAAATACGCCAGCAGTTCAGCAACCTTGTTGAGCTGGCAAGATCCAAAAAGATAATTGACCAGGTTTCATACCGCCTCATGCTTCATGACCTGCAGGATGCATCCACTTTTAACAATCAAAGCACATTGTTCAAAGATCTTACAAAGGATGCCAGAATGAGCGCAGTCGAAGTTCTGAAACAGAAAACCGATTCTCTTACCGCGCTGAATTTTCACGATAAGAACCAGAGAGGAATAATCGACCTTATCAAAAGCATGGGGTACGATTACGAAGCAATCTTCAGCTCGCTGAAAGTGAAAAGGATCGATAACAGCGATTTCATTTCCGTTGTATTTGAATCAAGCAACTCAGAAATGAGCGCATTTGTAGTGAACCAGCTTACTGCCGCACTGATAGTATATTACAGGAACAACAGCAGGAACAAAAATGTGGAGCTGGTAAACTTCTGGGAGCAGCTTTCAGAAGAAAAGAAAATGGAGCTTGACGAAAAGGTAAACCAGCTTAAAGATTATAAGATAAAAAACCAGATCATAAACCTTTACGAGCAAACAAAATCCATTGATAACCAGATCGCGGCAATGGAAATGAAGCGTGAAGATGTGAATAAGAATATTACAGGCTACCGGAACGCTATTGAGAACATTCGTAGCAAGCTATCTTCAGATGACAGGAAATACGCGGAGTTTGACCTTGAGCCTTTCAGTAAAAGTATTACAGAAAAGAAGGACGAGATAAATTCCCTGAATGAGAAGCTTTCGGTTTACCACTATGATAACCCTGAACTGCAAAATGAGCTGGCACGCAAAAAAAGTGAGTTGAACACCATGGTGCTGCAGCTTAGCGACGCAAATACCTTCAGTCCGAATGCGGTAAAACAGGATTTGATAGCAAAGAAGCTTGGGCTCGAAATTGAAAATGAGATCGCTGAAGCAAATGTCAATTCCATTGATAGAGAGATATCGCGTTTGAGGAATAAATTCAACTCTTTTACACCGCTGGAAGGTACAATACAGGCTTACGAGCGTGAAGTTGATGTTTCATCAAAGGTGTATATCGAAACACTTTCTAAGCTTAACAACCAGTCAATGAAATCCAACATAGAAGCAAAGCTGGAGCAGACCCAGGCGGGCATGCCGGGCCAAATGCTCCCTTCTAAAAAAGGGATGATCATACTGCTTGCAGGCGTTCTTTCGCTTGTACTTACGCTTGTTGCCATTTTCCTTACAGAGTACTTCAGCCACCACCTTAATAACGCAAAAAAGTTCACCGGTATAACCAAGCTTGAATTGATTGGCAGTATTGATAAACTTTCAAAAATAAAGTTCAGCCTGAATGAAATATTCGGCATTAACACAGGAAACGCGGAAATTGAGAACCTAAAGAACAACCTGAGGAATATCAAGTTTGATGTTTTGAACAGGATCCCGGCTAACAGCTCACTATTGATCTGTTCCCCCGGCTCCAAAACGGGTAAGTCGCTCATCTCGGCATCACTTGCATTTATGCTGGCTTACAGCGGTAAAAAAGTACTCCTGGTTGACGGCTCATTGAACAATAATTCTATCAGCCGTTCATTTGGCTTTGTTTACCCTGCAGATCAAAATGTATATAGCGAAGCCAATATCAAAACAGTGGCAAAAGGACTCGATTTTCTGGGTAATAGAGGAGTTGTTGATGATATCGACAGGGTTGATAATTCCAGGCTTTCTGAACTTATCAGTGAGCTTAAGAAAAAATACGATTTTCTGATTGTGGACTCTGATTCGCAGGTTTTCCCGACATTCATAAAACCGTTTTCCGATACATCAGACTATATGATCGGGATATTCAGGTCAGATAAGGCGCTTACCGAAAAAGAAAAGGATGACCTTACTCACATAAAGGATTTCGGGTCAAAATACATTGGTAGTATACTTAACTTCATTGAAGATAGTTCAAAGCCTGAAAAAACTAGTAGCAATAGAAAAGGCGACTGGATAGATACATTAACTTCAAAGCTCAAACAGGTTTATTGCGGTACTAAAGAAGTTTCTTTTTCAGGCAATTACATCAGGAATATATAAATGCAGGCCGTTAACTACATATTGCAGGCCGGGAATTTGCTAACAGCTTTCTATTTGGTGCTGCCCTTGTTAATGTATGTACTCTCCACGTTCCGGAAATTTCCTGAACTAAATACAAACACCAATATACAAAAAGATTTTGCAGTCGTAATAACTGCTTACAAAGAATGCCATTTACTGCAGCCGCTGGTTGATTCGCTCAATTCACAGGAATATGACAATTACCATATCTATCTTGTAGCAGATAGTATTGATACCGGCGTTGCTGATATAGCAGGCATAAACCTCACAATATTATCACCTGCAGAACCGCTCAACTCAAAAGTCCGTTCTATTGAGTATGCGAGTGAACATTTTATCCGTATCCATGATGCGGTTTGTATCCTGGATTCAGATAACCTTGTTCACCCGGGATTTCTCAGAGAAATGAACAAATATTTCCTGTCCTCTTTCAGGGCAGTGCAGGGCAAACGGACATATAAGAACACCAATACAGGAATTGCACAGATCGATTCTATACGGGATATATATTACAATTTTTATGACCAGCAGGTACCCTTCAGGGCAGGTTCATCAAGCGGCATTACGGGTTCTGCAATGGCATATGAATCAGCATTGCTGATGAATACAATAAAAAACTTCAAAGCTCATGGCGGGTTTGATAAAGTGCTGCAGTATGATGTTGTGTCAAACGGCAATACGATAGCTTATGCTGATAGTGCAGTTGTTTATGATGAGAAAACTGATTCAGCAGATAAGCTTCTTGGGCAGAGAACAAGATGGCTGCATTCATGGTTCAGGTATTATGTTTTAAGTGCCCGCCTGACAGCAAAAGGAGTGTTCAGGATGAACAGGGGCATGATTCTATTCGGGATCCAGATAAGCAAACCGCCGGTATTTATGCTTCTGGGGTTAAGTGTTCTGCTGCTCCTGGCAAACATTTTCACAGGCAGCATACCTTATGTATTGTTAGCAGGTTTAATTATTTATGCGGCCGGATTTGTAACCGCTTTAGCCAAAGCCGGAAAACTATCGCTGCTGGCCGGTTCAATTGCTTCCGCGCCGGGATTCGTTGTTACACAGCTTGTTGCCTTACTGCATATGAACCGGGCGGCAAAGAGCTTCATTCCAACTGCGCACACGCACGCGGTCACTATAAAAGAAATTCTACTGAAAGAAAATAAAATATGAACGGAAAAGATATAATCATTACCGGGCTTCAGAACTTCGAAATGGGTTTAGGCAGCAATTGCCGGAACATTGCGCTGGAGTTTTCAAAGGATAACAGGGTCTTATATGTAAACCCGCCAATAGACCGTGCCACCCAGATCAAGAACATCTTTGACCGGTACAATGACCTTCAGCTTAACGGAAGCCTGAAAAAGATCAATGATAACCTGTTCCTGCTTACGCCCTCAGTAAAATTAAGCTCTATAAACTGGATAAAAAACCCGCGGCTTTTTGATTTTTTTAACAAAAAGAATAACCGCAGGTTTTCGAAAGATATAGGCAAGGCCGCCCGCGAGCTTGGCTTCAGGAATTATGTGCTGTTTACGGATGGTGATATGTTTAGAAGCTTCTACATGAAAGATATGCTGAAACCGGAGATCAGCATTTATTACCTGAGGGATTATTTCCTGAGTGTACCTTACTGGAAAACTCACGGTACCAGGCTTGAACCTGAATTGATCAAAAAATCGGATATTGTTTTTACCAATTCAGAATACCTTGCGGAATATTCCGGAAAGTTCAATTCCAGGTCATTAAATACAGGTCAGGGATGTGATTTTGTACCGGCGGGCTTCAGGGCAGATATTCCCGAAGAATTGAAAAACATTAAAAAACCCCTGATAGGTTATGTTGGGGCTTTAAAAAGCCTGAGGCTTGATATCAAGCTGCTGGAAGCAGTTGCAATGGAAAAGAAGGAATGGGAGTTTGTGTTTGTTGGGCCGGAAGATAAAGAATTTGCCGAAAGCAGGCTGCATTCATTTCCAAATGTACACTTTACCGGCGCAAAATCACCGGCTTCGCTTTACAACTACATTGCGGCTTTTGATGTTTGCCTTAACCCGCAGCTTCTTAATGAAGTGACCGTGGGCAACTATCCAAGGAAAATTGATGAGTATCTCTCGCTTGGCAAACCTGTAGTCGCAACCAGGACCCCTGCAATGGAAATGTTCAGTGAACATGTTTTCCTTGCTTCAGGAAAAGATGAATATATTAAAATGATCGCTATGGCTTTATTGAACAGGGATTTCGGAAAAGAAAAGCGCAGGGCGTTTGCAAAACAGCATACATGGCAGAACACCGTGCGGACAATGTATAACCAGATCGATAAAATGTTTAAAGGCGGTTATGCAGCAAATTAAAAAGTATATAGATAAAAATCCCCTCGTTAAGAAGTTCATTCACTTTACTCTAATGCCGCGCAACCAGGCTAAACCCAGGTTTTGGGTAAGGCACTTCCTTAACAGGTTTTTTCACAAAAAGGGAAAGGGTTCATTGATAAGGAGCAATACAAGGATGGATGTTTTTCCGTTTAACAGGTTTGAAATAGGCAGCATGAGTACAATAGAAGATTTTTCGGCAGTGAATAATGCCGTAGGAAGCGTTGTTATCGGCAGCTCCTCGCGTATAGGGCTTTCAAATGTATTGATTGGCCCGGTGACTATTGGCAATGATGTTATTCTTGCGCAGAATGTTGTAGTATCAGGGTTAAATCACAATTACAGTGATATCAATACACCCGTAAGGAAACAAGGTGTTAACATGCACGAAACCATAATAGAAGACGGAGCATGGATAGGCGCGAACACTGTTATAACGGCCGGTGTTAAAATTGGCCGCAATTCAGTTATCGCGGCAGGCTCGGTTGTAACAAAGGAAGTACCCGCATTTTCGGTTGCAGCGGGCAACCCGGCAAGATTGCTGAAAAAGCATGACAAATCAACAGGGGAGTGGGTAAAGGCAAATGTCAACTAACGACGGAGGCTTAACACCCAAAGAGCGCGCCATAGAACGACTCACAATAAGTGTAGTATTTATTTTTCTAACATTCATATTTATTAAAATTCTATTTTTATGAAAACTGATTTATCGGTAATAATAGTAAACTGGAACACAAAAGAGCTTCTGAAACAGTGCATTGATTCAGTGCAGAATGAAACTAAAAGATACAGTTATGAGATCATCGTAGCGGATAATAACTCATCCGATGGTTCTGCGGAAATGGTGCTCAGAAATTTTCCATATGTAAGGTTAATAAGGAACCTGGAGAATTTCGGGTTTGCCGCAGCAAACAATCACGCAATAAACATAGCAAAAGGAAGTCACATTTTGCTGTTAAATCCGGATACATTGATATTAGACGGGGCAACGGATAAAATGATGGACGAGTACGTTAAAAAAGATTTTAAAGGATTGCTGACATGCAGGCTGCTGAACCCTGATCTCTCTTTGCAAAAATCAGTCAACAAATTCTATTCTTTTTTTGGATCACTTCTTGAAAACAGGTTCTTTGCATCCGTGTTCAGCAGGAAACAGGTTGCCGGCTCAAACAACATGAACCTTTGGGATCACAGCTCCAGAAAAGAAATAGATTGGGCGCGCGGAGCAGTGCTGATGTTCGCCCGTGAAGTTAAAGATGCCATAGGTGTGCTTGATGAAAATTACTATATCTATGGCGAGGAAATTGATTTCTACTACCGCGCAAAAAAGGCGGGATATAAGGCTCTGTTTATACCCGAAGCCGAGATCATTCATTATGGTAAGGCCAGTTCACGTCAGCGAAGAACAGAAATGTTCTTTCAGAACTACAAGAGCTTTTACACTTTCCTCAAGAAGAACTACCCCCTGCCTTCTTATTACATTTACAGGGCAAGAACAATGCTGTTCCTTGTAATATGGTCTATGTATTACTTTATGAAAGTTGCGTTTAAAGGCAAACCGGAAGCAGGTACCGTTAGTGAAGACAGTCAGCAGTTGAAGATATACAATAAAACGATCGCATGGCATTTTTCAAAAGAAAGCAAGATAAAGTATGCATAACGGTTTCACATTTGAGATCGGAAGTAAAGATAAAACCAGCGGCTTCCCGGGATCACTTGCGGAGCAGTTCGGGATTCGCTCAAAGATATTATTGATCCTTATGGCGGTGCTTTCACTTTCATTAATTTACCTTTCATTCAAATTTGGAACAGGGATCGCTGTGGTGATGATACTGGTTGTTTTGGGGATCCCGTTCATAATTCACTCTGTGCTTAATATACAATTCGGGGTTAAGCTTGCGATCATTGTTTCTTTTTTCCTGATCGGCGCAATGAGGCTCATAGAGAATTTTCCACTGGGCATCCTGAACGATGTGATGATCTCGCTGTTATTTATTTCAATGTTCCTGAGGCAGATCACAGAAAAAGACTGGAAGTTCGCTAAAAACCCTATAAGCTATATGATACTGGTATGGTTTTTGTATGTGACAATTGAAGCAGTGAATCCAAATGCCGGCTCGAGGTTGGCCTGGGTTTACACAATACGCGGCATGGCAGGTACAATGGTCATGTTTTTCATTATATCATATGCTATAAAAGATGTAAAGTTTGTAAAATCATTATTATCGCTATGGCTAATCCTCAGCTTTCTGGCTATGTTATACGGGTTATCACAGGAGTATATTGGGCTCACTCCTTTTGATGAGAAGTGGATATATGAAGAAGAAGCCCGCGTAAAGCTCTTATTTGTAATGGCGCACTTGCGAAAATTCTCGTTTCTTGCTGATCCTGCCGTATTCGGCTTCTTAATGGCCTACACCGGAATACTCTCCATAATTCTTTCATTTGCGGTTGAACGGAAGTTCTTAAAGTACGCGCTTATAGTAAATGGCGCGTTCATGTTCCTCGCGATGATCTACAGCGGCACCAGGGCAGCTTATATAGTGATACCCGCAGGTGCCGTATTTTACGTTCTGCTAACGCTGAATAAAAAAGCTATAGCGGGTGTTGTGATCCTTGTTATCGGGATGATTGCTGTCATAAACATGCCCAGCAATGACCCTAATATCGTCAGGTTCCAGACAGCATTTTTTCCCGAACGCGATCCCTCTTATAATGTGAGGGCTCAGAATCAGAAATTCATACAGCCTTATATTCAAAGTAATCCAATAGGCGGCGGCCTTGGCAGCACTGGCGAGTGGGGTAAGAGGTTTTCACCAAACTCTCCTCTTGCAAATTTTCCTCCCGATAGCGGTTTTGTCAGGATAGCAGTGGAGTTAGGTCCGGTTGGGCTGTTTCTCTACCTGGCGATGCTGTTTGTGGTTTTTTTAAAGGGGATAAAAGATTATGTCCGCATCAAAGATAAAAAGCTTAAGAATTACAGCGCTGCATTGTTGACCGCTGTATTTTGTTTGGTAGTGGCTAATTTTCCGCAGCAGGCAATACAGCAGATACCAACCAGCCTTTTCTTTTTCATGGCAATAGCAGTTATAAACAAACTCAAAGATCTTGATAAGGCAGAAACTCAGAAAAAAACAATTCAGGCTTTAGGAATATAAACTATAACTCTTATTAATATGCAGTACTACTATCCAAATATTATTGATCTTCCGGGGGAAGAGTTAACAGAACTGAACGAATTGAAAAAAATTAATAACAGACACGTCGAAAAGATCCGGATGCTCGAAAAACAGATAAAGATACTGAAAACTTCGAATGCCCGTTTCGTTAGTACAATCAAAAACCTGCATTTTGGCATTTTGATAGAAAACAGCAGCAGAAAGATAGAGCTGGTGAACCAGCATTTCTGCGATCTTTTCGGTATTCCCGGTAAGCCTCACGCGTTATACGGAGCTGACTGCGCGGAAATGGCTGATGTATTCAAATCATACTTTAAACAGCCCGAAGCTTTCATTGATGGCGTAGAGAAAATACTGCTTAGCGGTAAACGCGTTCTGGCAGAGCCGGTTGAATTGAGCAATGGCAAAACTTTTGCAAGATGTTATGTGCCGCTTTTTGAAAACAAATATCCGGCAGGTCATTTGTGGATATACCAGGATATAACAGAAAGAGAGAAAAGCGAAGAAGCTCTGCAAAAGCAGAAAGATTTTTATGAAACGATACTTAACTCTCTTCCTTCTGATATAGCGGTTTTCGATAAAGACCATAGATATTTGTTTGTGAACCCTATTGGGATCAAAGATGATGAGCTTAGAAGATGGATAATTGGCAAGAATGATTATGATTATTGCAGGCTGAAAAACAAACCAAAATCGATCGCCAAAGGCAGGAGTAATCTCTTCCAAAGGGTAAATGACGAAAAAAGGGAAGTAGAATGGGAAGAGACTTTGATAAAAGATGGTACCGAAGATTATTACATAAGAAGAATGACCCCCATACTTGATGATAATAATGAGGTAAAGTACATTATAGGCTACGGGCTTAACATTACCGAAAGAAAGATCATTGAGCAAGCAATTGTTAAAGCAAAAGAAGACTCTGAGCGCTCGGCTAAGACTAAAGAAACTTTTCTTGCCAATATGAGCCATGAGATCAGAACGCCGATGAACGGGATACTTGGGTTAACTTCTTTACTGATAAAAAGCAAAGTTACGCCGCAGCAAAAAGAACACCTGAGGCTTATACAGAATTCAGCGCAGGACCTGCTTGGATTGATAAACGAAATACTTGACCTGGAAAAGATAAGCAATAACAAAGTTGTGCTCGAAAAAATTGAATTCCAGCCTGAAAACAAGATAAATGATATTTTGCAGATTTTTAGTTTTGCGGCGAAAGATAAAGGGGTAAAGCTAGTTTTCAGGAACAAGCTTCCGGATAACTTCATGGTTATAGGTGACCCCACGCGGTTTGTTCAAATACTCAATAACCTCGTCAGCAATGCCGTTAAATTTACAAACAGGGGTTCCATTACAATTACGGCCGGCGCAGCTTTGAAGAACAAAAATAAGTGCACTGTTTCGATGGAAGTGAAGGATTCAGGAATCGGTATCTCTTCCAAAAGAATAGATAAGCTCTTTGTTCCATTCACGCAGGCGGAAGCTGAAATAACCCGTAAATATGGAGGCAGCGGCTTAGGGCTTTCTATTACAAAGAAGCTTGTAGAGATGCATAACGGAACTGTATGGGTTGAAAGCGAGATAAACAAAGGAAGCAAATTCTCATTCAATCTGGAGTACGACTGCTACCAGAGCAAAACCACGGAGATAAATAAGGAAAAAAACATTGTCAAGTTCAAGCCATTGGGGAAAGTGAACCTTCTCCTGGCCGAGGATAACGAAATAAACCAAATACTTGCGCAAACCATAATAGGCTCATGGGGCGTCAATGTTCTTACGGCAAGCAACGGGCTTGAAGCGTTAAAGCTGCTGAAGGAGAACGATGTGGACATAGTTTTCATGGATATACAAATGCCGGTTATGAACGGGATTGAAGCTACCGAAGCCATCAGGAACCTGACTGACCCGGTAAAAGCCGCAACACCGGTAATTGCTGTTACCGCTAACGCAATTAAAGGTACCGAAACAAAGTACTTCAGCGCCGGTATGAATGACTATATAACCAAGCCCTATACCGATGTTGATCTATATAACGCAATTAAAAGGAATTTGACCAAAGAAAAGACTGCGGGAAAAACAAGCACCAGGATAAAAAAAGGTCCCCTTAAAATGAAAAAGAGTGTACCATTATACGACCTTTCCGAGATTAAAGAAATTTCAAACGGCAACGATAAGATAATTGAAGACCTTATCCAGATATTCAAGAACACTGCACCTAAAACTCTTAAGGAGCTGAATGAATTTTACACAGAAGGAAACATGGAAGGTGTTTCGGCAATTGCACACAAGCTGAAATCAACTGTTCACACACTGAAGATCAATTCTCTTAGCGCCATAGTTAACGTGCTGGAGCACAGGGAGAAGGCTAAGAAAGGATATGACAAAAACATGATGGCAAAAGACATTGAAACAGTCAATATAGTAATCAACAAAGTACTGGATACGATTGAATATTGAGCAGGGAAAGTGATAAAAAATTGAACATCCTGCTTGTTAGCTGGACATGGTTCCCAACAGGCGGCGACTGGACATATGTAGAGAATATGCGGAAACTTTATGAATCTGCAGGGCATAATGTAATACATTTTTCCTCCAAAGATACAAGGAATACGCAAAGCAAGTATTCGAAGTATTTTTTTGATAAATATACGGGTTCACCAATGAATCCGGTTTCACTCAGAAGGAACCTGAATGCTATTGCGCGAAAGCTAAAAGCCCTGGTAAAAGATAACAACATCGATGTTGCGCATCTGAACAATCTGAATCATTACTCAGCGAATACGATACTCACAGTTCTTAACAAAAATAAGATCCCGGTCATATGGACAATTCACGACTATAAATTTATCTGTTCGCTTACTTCATTCTACCGTGGTACAACGCATTGCGAAAAGTGCATGAATGGCAAATTTTATAACATTGCAAAATACAGGTGTAAAGAAGGCAATTTTGCCGCAAGCGCTATGGCAGCATTGCAAAACTATTATTTCAGGTACAGAAAAATTTATGATAAGTGCGATACTTTTATATGCCCTTCAGAGTTTGTGCGGCAGAAGTTCATAGAAAACGGGTTTGATGAAAAGAAGCTGATCACTATAAACCATTTCATAGAAAACACTCAAGTTACACCCGCACGGGCTAAGGAGCCGTATATTGCCTATTTCGGGAGGGTGGAAAAGCTAAAGGGAGTACATACATTAGTGGATGCGGTATCGCAGCTTCCTGAAGTAAAATTAAAAATCATCGGCGGCGGAACGATGGTAAATGAACTTAAGGAAAAATTCATAATCAACAATATAAAAAATATTGAGCTTACGGGTTTCAAAAAACACGATGAAGCGCTTGATATGATAGCACAGTCAAAGTTCGCGGTGATACCTTCGGAATACTTTGAGACATTTGGATTTACCGCCATCGAAGCTATGCATGCCGGCAGGCCGGTCATAGTTTCGAAGATGGGTTCGCTTTCTGAGCTTGTTACAGAAGGGGAGAATGGTATGTTGTTTAATGCCGGCTCGGTTTCAGAATTGAAATCCAAAATTGAAATGCTGTATAATGATGGGGCTATGCTGGAAAAAATGAGCAAAAACGCGAAAGCCTTTGCTGAAAAATATACTGCCCGGGAAAAATATTATTTAAGTGTAAGACAAATTTTTGAACAATTAAATCTGCTCAATTAATGAACAAAAGGAAAATAAAGATCTGTGAAACAATAAGACAGGGAAAGATCGGCGGAGGTGAGTCACACGTTTACCAGCTTGTGAAAGCTCTTAACAAGGAAGAGTTTGAACCGATTGTGCTTTCTTTCACAGATGGCCCGTTAATAAACAACCTTAAAGAGATCGGGGTTAAAACCTACGTTGTTAAAACGGAGTTTCCTTTTGATCCGCGGGTTAAAAAAGAAGTAAAAAGCATCTTCGAAAAAGAAAAGTTTGATATACTTCATGCTCATGGTACAAGATCGCTTTCAAACACTCTGTCTTCGGCCAGGTCAAACAGGATACCTGTGTTATATACAGTGCATGGCTGGTCATTCCACCAGGATCAAAGCCTGCCGGTTAAAAAAGCCAGGATAATTTCTGAAAAATATCTCACAGGAAAAACAGATGTCACAATTTGTGTTTCGGATGCAAACAGGGATGAGGGTATCAGCAGGCTTGGATTGAAAAAACATGCACGTGTTAACTATGCGATCGATACTAAAAAATTTAACCCGGATGCAGTTTATCCCGATCTGAAAAAAGAGCTTGGAATTTCTGATTTTTCGGTTTCGGTGGGATTCATAGTCAGGATGACAAAGCAAAAGGACCCGCTTACTTTGATACGTGCAGCGGAAATTACCGCAAGGAAAACGAAAGATATAGTGTTTACCGTGATTGGCGATGGCGAGCTGAAACAGCAGGCCGTTGAGCTTGCAGCAAAACTGGGCTTAAACGAGACAGTCAGGTTTCACAGCTTCAGGGAAGATATTCCGGCTGTATTGGCTAATATTGATATTTATGCGCTGCCTTCGCTCTGGGAAGGGCTCCCGATCGGAATGCTTGAAGCTATGGCCATGAAAAAGGCTGTTGTTGCAACACCTGCTGATGGCTCAAAGGAAGCCATAAAGCATGGAGTAAATGGCCTGCTGGTTCCTTTCGAAGATCCCGCAGCGCTATCTGAAGCCATACTCAGGCTTTATGAAGACAAAGATCTGAGGGTTAAAATGGGAGAAAAAGCGCATCAAAAAGTACTCAATGAGTTTTCACTCGGTAAAATGATGCACACTATTGAAGAAATGTACAGGAGACACCTGCTGAACTGATGCATTACTTCACAAAATACTGGTTTAAAAAAGGAGGATATTCGCTTCTATCCCGGGTTTCAGAATTCCTGCTGGGATTTCTTGTCTTCATGATGATGGTAAGAATATTTTCAAAAGAGAAATTTGGCGTCTGGGTATTGTTTTCAACGTTTACTATACTCATAGAGATCGTAAGAACAAATTTTGTGCAAAACTCCTTCGTAAAATTCTATGTCAGCAGCAAGGAGGCAGATAAACCGGGAGTGTTCACTTCAGCTTTGCTGCTGAATATAATCATAACACTGTTTTCCGTTTTGCTTTTCTGGCTGGCTTCACTGTTTGCAGGTGATTTCTTTGAAATGCCTGAACTTAACACTATGCTGCAAATATACTGCCTGGTTATGCTTTTCAGCATTCCATTTACTCAGTTTGTGCTGCTGATGCAATGCCGGTATGACTTTGCAGCTATATTGTTTTCACAGTTGTTCAGGATATCGTTATTCTTTTTCTTCATCCTTTACTTCTTTTTTACAAATACAAAGCTTGAACTTTCATTTACGGTAATTGCGCAGGCAATTATTGCGGTACTTGCTTCAGGCTTAGCATTTATTTTAACAAAAGATAAACGTGAACTTAAGCTTGAGCTGAGCGGTTACTGGTTCAAAAAGATGTTCTCGTTCAGTAAATATCTTTTCGGCACAAGTGTTGTATCAATGTTATCTAACAGCATTGATAAATTCATCATGGGGTACCTGCTTGGTGCGCCAAACCTGGCAGTGTTCAATGCTGCGCAAAGAATATCAAACACAACAGATATCCCTTTCGTTGCTGTATCTTCTATAGTATATCCTAAAGGCTCTGAAAAGCTGAAGACTGAAGGAATGGCTTCGCTTAAGAGATTTTATGAACAGTCTGCAGGGATAGTACTTTCAGTGGTAATACCATTTTGCCTGGTGGTCTTCATCTTTGCGGAACCCATCATCATGTTAACTGCCGGAGAAGGCTTTGCGGATTCAGCATGGCTTTTGAGGATATTAGTGCTCTCTTCGATACTGAAGCCTTTTGACAGGCAATCGGGTTCATTTTTGGACATGATAGGTAACCCCGGGATAAACCTGCTCACCGTAAGTATTAACTTCTTGCTTAACTCTGTTCTGCTGTACTTTCTTATCAGCCGGTTCGCTTTGGCAGGTGCCGCGGCGGGTTCATTGATATCTTTGGCAATCGCAGTAATAATTACACATATAATTCTGTACAAAAAAATAGGCATCAATCCTTTTTATTCTTTCGTATTTGCTTTCCATAACTACTATCACGGGTTGATCTACTTAAAATTGAAATTAAAAACCAAATATATAGCATTAAGAACATGAATAATATCTTCAAAACACCCAAATGGGTGAAAGATCTTGTATGGAACAAAAGAGAATACGATGAGAATTATCTGCAGGAGCTTGCTGAAAGGCTTGCAGGGTTCAGGGAAGATAAGCCCGATGTATCAATCGTGATACCTGTATGGAATGAAGGCAGTAATGTAATTCGCACACTGGATTCCGTATCAAGAACCAAAACTGCCCTTAAATGCGAGCTTATTGTTGTGAACAATAATTCAACAGATAATACTCAGGAGGTGCTTGATAAGCTGGGCATTTACTCTATTTTTGAGCCAAGGCAGGGTATCGCGTTTGCCCGGCAAAGAGGGCTGGATAGCGCAAAGGGGAAATACCATCTGTGCGCCGATGCCGATACTTTGTATCCGCCAAAATGGGTAGATACTATGGTTACTTCGCTGGATGAGGCCGATACTGTTTGTGTTTACGGCAGGTACTCATTCATTCCGTCATTCGGCTACTCCCGGATAACCCTTGGGATTTATGAAATGCTCGCATCTGTGATGATAAGGCTGAGGAAAAGGAAACGCGAATTTGTAAATGTACTTGGATTCAATTTCGGGTTTGTTACCGGCTACGGAAAAATGTCGCATGGTTTCGAAATGGAAAAACCAAGGGTGTTCGAAAACAATGAAGGCTCAACAGATTATGTTTCTGCAAGCGAAGACGGGATGATGGCTTTAAAGCTGAAGGATATAGGCAGGATAAAGATGACTAAGTCTTATGACGCTAGGGTTTGGACTATGCCCAGAAGGCTTATGAAAGACGGCTCACTGCTTAGGGCAGTAGTTAAGCGAATAGGATTTCACGGCAGAAGAGTAACCGAGTACGGTTTTGGAATAAAATTATCTAACTAAATTAATATAATGAACTACACAAAATACACTACTTACAAAGATATCGAAGATATCAAAAGGCTTGAATACATTGTTGCCAGCATAACTGCCGGGACTCCGAGCGGAGGCAGGATACTTGATATAGGCTGCGGGAACGGCAATATAAGTATAGCGCTTGGCTCACTGGGTTACAATGTAACCGGAATTGATATGGATGCGGCAACAATTGAGAATGCAAAAAAGAACAACAAGTTCAAAAATGTAGAATTTAAAGTTCTCAATGCTAACGATATAACCCCGGGTACAAAATTCGACGCAGTTGTATGCAGCGAAGTGCTTGAACATCTTTCAAATCCGGAACTGCTGGTAGAGCAAATAGGAAAGCTTCTGAAAAAGGATGGAATATTTCTTGCGACTGTACCA
>WBZT01000699.1_pt1 | contig 26201 bp, 21 predicted proteins | sample 5204241 | NCBI WGS metagenome assembly WBZT01 (sample SAMN12344358, study PRJNA552823) | activated sludge metagenome | biome: Activated sludge suspended growth; feature: Nitrification reactor; material: Wastewater; isolation source: activated sludge from nitrification reactor of wastewater... | reverse complement strand
GCCAAGCGACTGGACGCGGTCATTCAACCGGTGGTGTCCAATGCCACCGCGACCGTCAGCAACGCCAGCGTCGCCGTCAAGTCGCGCCGCCACGTCAGCGGTGGCGACGCCATGGTCGTCATCGGCAACAACGCCACGCTCGACGCTGACGACACAAAGGAAGCGGTCGTGGTTGTCGGCGGCAGCGCCGACATCAAAGGCAAAGTGACTGACGCTGCCGTGGCGGTGGCGGGCAGCGTCACGGTCAGCGGCGAGGTGGGCGACGCGGTCGTCGCGGTGTTGGGGAATGTTGATCTCAAGGACGGCGCAGTGGTGCATGGCGACGTGGTTTCCGTGGGGGGCAAAGTTCATAAAGCTGACGGGGCCAAGGTTGATGGCGAGGTTCAGTCGGTGGATTTCGGAATGTTGGGGCTGCCCAAGATCGATTGGCTTACCGACTGGTTTCAACATTGCGCCTTGAAGCTGCGCCCGCTCGCACCACAAGTCGGCTGGGTCTGGGTCGTCGCGGGTGTCTTCCTGCTGTTTTATCTCTTGGTGGCCGCCACACTTCCGAAACCAGTCAAGAGCTGCGTTACCGAACTCTCGGAGCGCCCGCTCACCTCGTTCTTGATCGGAATTCTGACGCTGCCTGTCGCCTTTATCATCTGTGTGATTCTGGCCATCACGGGGATTGGCTTGCTCGTGGTCGCGTTCTTGGTGCCGGCGCTCTTTTTCGCAGCGCTCGTTGGCAAGGTGGGCTTGTTGCAATACCTAGGCGATTCCCTCCGCCGCGCCGTCGGGGCAAGTATTCCTTTCCATCCGCTGCTGGCGTTGCTGGTGGGTTCGTTGCTTCTGGCCGTGCTCTATATCATTCCGGTGCTCGGCTTGCTGGCCTTCACGATCACAGGCGTTTGGGGGCTCGGCGTGGCCGTGGCTGCGGCATTCGCCGGCATGAAACGCGAGCTGCCCGAGAAACCTGCGCCTGCGCCAACACCCGTTCCCTCGTCCGCCCCTGTCTCCGCGACCAGCGCCATGGCGGCCACGGCGGGCTTCGCTCCGACACCGATGCCGGTTTCCAGTTTGTCGTCTGCGCCGGTGGATGCCCCGGGCGCCGAAACCGCAAATCCAGCCAATCCAGCGGCCGCGTCGTTCGCCATGCCACCCAGGGCGAGTGGGCCGTCGCCATCGTCTGCCGCCATGCCACCGTTCGCGCCGCCGCCGGGCAATGTGCCCGATGCGCTGGCGTTTCCGCGCGCTGGCTTCTGGGAGCGAATGGGCGCGGCATTTCTCGATTTAGTGTTGGCCGGCATCCTGAGCGGTCTGGCCAGTTCGCTGCCTGTCATCGGCCACCCGCCCTTTTTCTTGCTGGTGTGGCTGGCTTACTTCGCGGGCATGTGGAGTTGGCGCGGCACCACGATTGGCGGCATCGTGCTCGGCTTGAAGGTCGTCCGACTGGACAACCAGCCCGTGACTTTCGCCGTGGCCTTGGTGCGCGGTCTCGCGGCGGCGTTCTCGGCGATGGTGTTCTTCCTCGGCTTTCTCTGGATCGCGTGGGACAAGGAAAAGCAAGGCTGGCATGATCGCATCGCCGGCACGGTGGTCGTCCGCCTGCCGCGTGGCACGCCGTTGCTGATGTTGTGAGTTTGAGGAGGCGGGTCAATTCGGCCGCGCGAGCGATTGTCGCAGCGCGGCCGGATCGTTGGTGGGCAACTCACAGGACTTGCCCGTGCAGAGGTAAACCAGCGGACCGTCCTTGCCCGGGAGCGTGCGGGCAAACTCCTCCACCGCCCCGAGGTTGCCCAGCACAACTTTGTTTGGTCGGTAAACGGAATGCGCGGCGTGAATCAGTTGTTTGGCGCGTCCCTCGTGCGCGTCGCCGGCGATCACAACACGGCGCGGTTCTTCCAGCGAGAAATCCAGGGCCTGGAGCAGGTACGGTACGGCGTGCGGGATTTTTTCCAGCCGCGCCGCCAGCAGACGCAGCGTGGCTTCCGCCGCTTGGCGAAAATCCTTCCGGTCGGTAATGACGGCGAGCTTGAACAAGGCGAGTGTTGCCACCGAATTGCCGGACGGCTCCGCGCCGTCGTAATCGTCCTTCACGCGCAGAATCAAATCCTTCGCGCTGGCCGCGCTCTGCCAGAAACCGCCGTGCTCACGGTCGTGGAACTTCGCGATCATCGCCTCGGCGAGGGCAATGGCGAAATCGAGGTGCTTCACTTCCAGCGTGGCTTCGTAGAGTTGGATCACACCCTCGAGCAGAAACGCGTAACCTTCGAGCAACTGCACATTGTCCCGTTCCCCATCCCGCCAGCGGTGAAAAAGTATTTTCGCTGGCTCATCCCAGAGCTTTGCCTGGACGAACGCCAGGTTTTTCTCCGCCGCGGCGCGATACACTTCATCGCCCAGCACGGCGTAAGCCCGCGCAAACGCGCCGAGCATCAGACCGTTCCAGGAGGCGAGAATCTTGTCGTCAAGGTGCGGACGAATCCGCTTCGCGCGGACGGCGGACATCTTCTCTTTCGCGGCGGCGAGCAATGCCCGGCCGGCCGCGGGCAATTCCGGATTCGCCACACTCAGCACGTTCAGCCCCGGCAGCGGATGCGGATGGCTGTGGTCCACGAAGTTTCCCGCCTTGGTGATGCCGAAGAGTTGCGCCGCCACGTTGAACTCCTCCGGCGCAAGCAGCTTCGACAACTCGTCCTGCGTCCAGCAGTAGAATTTCCCTTCCTGCCCTTCGCTGTCGGCGTCCTCGGCCGAATAAAACCCGCCCTCCGGGTGCGTCATGTCCCGCCGCACATAACCAAGAATACCGCGCACCACGTCGGCGTGGCGCGCGTCGCCGCTGACGAGAAACGCGTCGAGGTAAAGTTGCGTGAGCTGCGCGTTGTCGTAGAGCATTTTCTCGAAGTGCGGCACCAGCCAGTGCGCATCCACGGAATAGCGCGCGAAACCACCGCCGAGTTGATCGTGAATGCCGCCCGCCGCCATCCGGTCGCAGGTGTGCAGCACCATCCGTTTCGCCTCCTCGTCCTGAAAGCGCTGCGCGTAACGCAGCAGAAACGCCGGCTGGCTCGGCTGCGGGAACTTTGGCGCGCCGCCAAAGCCGCCGTTTTGCGGATCGTACGCCTCCATGAACATCCGGCCCGCGCGCCGCAACGCCTCTGCCGTGGGCTGCGCCGCGCCGGCATTCGTGCCCGTCGTGGCGAGTTCCAGCCGCGCGTGCATTTCCTCGGCGGACGCCATGACTTCGCCGTGCCGCTCGCGCCAGACGCCGACGATCTGTTGCAGCACCGACAGAAAGCTGCCGCGCCCGTAGCGATTGTCCGGTGGAAAATAAGTGCCGCCGAAGAAGGGTTTGCGCTCCGGCGTCAGGAAAACATTCATCGGCCAGCCGCCCGAACCGGTGGTGGACTGGACGAACGTCATGTAAATCTTGTCCACGTCCGGCCGCTCCTCGCGGTCCACCTTGATGCTGACAAAATGTTCGTTGAGAAATGCGCCGAGGTTTTCGTCCTCGAACGACTCGCGTTCCATGACGTGGCACCAATGGCACGTCGAGTAGCCGACGCTGAGAAAGATGGGCTTGCTCTCAGCGCGCGCTTTGGCGAAGGCGTCTTCGCCCCACGGAAACCAGTCCACGGGATTGTGCGCGTGCTGGAGCAGGTAGGGCGATTTCTCGCGCGCGAGGCGGTTGGTGTGTTTGGGGAGGGTGGTTGACACGGTAAGATCGTTTTGGCTTGGGTGTTGGGGTCCGCTGCACGCCGCGAGCATTACGGTGAATGCGATCAAAGCTGAAGCCGCGCGTTTCATTCGGGACGACCCAGTCTAGCCCGGATGCCGCCGCCAGCAAAGGAACTTCGCGGCCCGGGCAAAATTGCGTCGTCACTCGTAATTCACCGCGTTACCCTCTGCCTGTGGTCTCGGAAAAACCATGGAAATTTGAGGCAATCCTCCGGCTCGTCCTGAGCTTGCTGGCCTGCCAGTTTCTCGGTGTGCTGGTGCTCGCGGCGGGTAATTATTTTGCCGGCGGTCGGGCGGCCAACGGTTGGCTGTTCGGCGGGTTGACCGCGGCGAGCGCCGGCTGTTGCGGCGTGGCGCTGTTCGTTCTCCGCCGGCCGTGGGATTTGGACCGGTTCACACGCCAGTTTGTCTGGCTGCTCGCCGGGCTTTATCTCGGGCTGATGTTCGGCGCCTTCGCCGCCAAGCTGGCTGGCCCGGCGGTGAACGAGCCCACTACCATGCGCGCGGTCATCGCCACCCTCTGCTTCCAGGGCGCGGCGCTGATTCTGGTCCAGCGCTTCGTGAGCGAACATGCCACGACGTGGCGCGCGGGATTCGGTTTCGCGCAAGCGCCCGGCCGGTCAGCGGGTTTGGGCCTGCTCGCGGCGTGCGGTTTCCTGCCCGTGGGCCTGGTGCTGCAACAGACCGTTGCGGCACTGCTCTCGCAGTTCAATTACCAGGTGGAAACCCAGGCCGCCGTGCAGGCGCTGCGCAACTCCGCCTCGCTGTTCGACCGGGTGGCTTTCGGCGTGGTGGCCATCGGCCTGGCGCCGGTGGCGGAAGAACTCCTGTTCCGCGGCATCCTTTACCCCGCGATCAAGCGCCTCGGCTTTCCCCGGCTCGCGCTCTGGGTCGCGTCGCTGCTTTTCGCGGGGATCCATTTCAACCTGCCGATCTTCCTCCCGCTCCTGCTGCTGGCGCTCCTGCTCACCTGGCTCTACGAAAAATCCGGCAACCTCCTCGCGCCGATCAGCGCGCACGTGGCTTTCAACGCGTTGAACTTTCTGGTGTTCTTCAGCGATCCGTGGCTGTCGGAGACGCTGGAACGCCTCCGGCCGTGGCCGGCGCACCCATGAACGAATTCCAACTCATCCACCGGCTTACGCGGAATCTGCCGGCCAACGCATCCGTGCTCGTCGGGGCGGGCGACGACTGCGCCGTGCTGGACTTGGGCATGGGCGAGCGGGTCGTGCTTTTCAAAACCGACGCCGTGGTCGAGGGCATCCATTTCACCCCGGAAACCCCGCCGGAAAAAATCGGCCGCAAAGCCTTGGCGCGTTGCCTGAGCGACATCGCGGCAATGGCCGGCACGCCGACGGCCGCCGTGGTCACGATCGGGTTGCCGCAGCGTTTCGAGCCGGCGTTCGTGGAGAAAATCTACGCCGTCTTGAATGCGCTGGCACGCCAGCATGAGGTCGCCATCGTGGGCGGCGAAACCACCACGAATCCGGAGCGCATTCTAATCTCCGTGGCGCTCCTCGGAACGGTGGCGCGCGGGAAAACCGTGCTTCGTTCGGGAGCGCAGGTGGGCGACGCCCTCTTCGTCACCGGCGAACTCGGCGGTTCCCTGCTCGCCAAACACCTGGACTTTGAGCCGCGGCTCGCGGAAGCCCGCTGGCTCGCGGAACATTTCAAGGTGCACGCCATGCTGGACGTGAGCGATGGTCTGGCGGGTGATTTGCGGCACCTGCTCGACGCCAGTGGCGTTGGAGCGGAACTGCTCAAGTCCGCCGTGCCGATCAGCCGGGCGGCAAAGGAAATCGCGAAGAAGGGCGACGCCGCCAAACCGGCGTTCGTCGCCGCGCTCACGGACGGCGAGGATTTTGAGTTGCTGTTTACGGTGGCGGGCAAGACCGCCGTGCCCCTGCTCGACGCATGGCAGAAAAAATTCCCAGCGCTCAAGCTCAGTTGCATCGGCAAAATCGTTGCGACTGAGGGCATCACCTTGCGCGACGGTCTGGGTACGCGGTCCTTGAGCGCGCAGGGCTACGTGCATTTTTCGTGAAACGATTCGCGCCTTGCGGTTGTGTCCGCCGGCATTAGAGTTTGAGCCAAGATGAAAACGGTCGAGCCTTCCCGAGCACCTCTGCGCGACGCCCCGATGTGGCCAATGTCCGTGGCGGCCTACCATGCGCTGGGTGAGGCCGGGTTGATCCCCAAGAACACCGAGCTGCTGTATGGGTTCGTCTATCGCAAAATGCCCAAGTCACCGTTGCACTGTTATCTGCTCCAGAAACTGCTCCAGACCCTGTCGCGCCTTGTGCCGGCCAAGTATTTGTTGCGCTCCGAACAGCCGATCACCTGCGCTGACTCGGAGCCGGAGCCGGACATTTCGGTGGTCACGGGCGCGATCGAGGATTACCGCCACGAGCATCCGCGCACCGCTGAATTCGTCGTCGAGGTTTGCGTGACCACCGCCGAATACGACCGTTGGAAGCTTTCGGCCTACGCGGCAGCTGGCGTGAAGGAGTGCTGGCTCGTGTTGGCGGAGACCAAACAGATCGAGGTTTATCAGCAACCGGCTGGGGATAAGTTTGCCGCGCGTGCCACGCACGGGCCGGGAGGGAAACTGACCAGTTCCGCGGTGCCGGAGTTCGCCCTCGAACTCGACGCGTTGTTCAATCCTTGAGTGTGCCACCGGTCCTTCCGCGTTTGGCGACCCGCATGTCCGGTTCTTAACGGCGCTGCATGGAGTTCATTTCTCATAACCCTGCGGAAACCGAATCGCTCGGTGAATGCTGGGGGCGCGAAGCGGCAAGCGGGTTCGTGATCGCGTTGAGTGGCGACCTGGGCGCGGGCAAGACGCAACTCGTGAAGGGCCTCGCGCGCGGGCTGGGCGTCACCTCCCGCGTGCATTCGCCCACGTTCACGCTGGTGAACGAATACACCGGCGGCCGGCTGCGGCTGTTTCATCTCGATCTCTACCGGTTGGAAACACGCGAGCAGATTCTCGGCGCCGGACTGGAGGAATATCTTCAACCGGACGGCGTGGCGGTGATCGAGTGGGCCGAACGTATGGCGAACGACGATTGGCGAATGACGAATCTGCGGCGGGTGACGATCGAAATCCTCGGCGAATTGGAACGGCGCATTACCTATGAAGATTCTGGCGCTTGAATTCTCCTCGCCGCAACGCAGCGTCGCTGTCCTGCACGCGGATGCGAACCGTTGCGTGCTCGCGTCCGGTGAAATCATCGAATCGTCGCCCGGCAACGCGATGAAGCCGCTCGGCATGGTGGAGCGCGCGCTGCGGCAGGCTGGACTGGAACGCGAGCAGATCGAGCGGCTCGTGATCGGACTCGGTCCCGGTTCTTACACCGGCATCCGCGCGGCCCTTGCGCTGGCGCAGGGCTGGTCACTGGGTCGGGAGGTGACGTTGCAGGGCGTCAGCAGCGCTGAATGCGTGGCCGCCCAGGCGCAGGCCGATGGTATGCGCGGTCGCGTGAATGTAGTGATTGATGCGCAACGAGGGGAAGTTTATCTGGCCGGCTACGAATTGGATGAAGTCGCCGCCCAGGAAGTTGAGCCGCTGCGGATTGTGCCGCTGGACAAGGTTCCAGCGGCCGGAGTTGTCTTGCTGGGCCCGGAAGTCACTCGCTGGTTTCCCAACAGCCACGTTTGCTCCCCGCGTGCTGCTACGCTGGCGCGACTGGCTTTAACAAGAACCGATTTCGTGCCCGGTGAGAGGATCGAGCCGATTTACCTGCGCGAAACCACCTTCGTCAAAGCGCCCCCGCCCCGCACGATCCCGTTCTGAATCGCGCCGCTTCGTCAGCCACCAAACAGGATTTTCTTCAGCGCGCCCGAAGCGATCAGCCCAGCCACGCCCACGCTCAACGCCGCGAGCGAATCTCCCGCGATCAAGCCGCCGCCCACCAGCGACATCGTGCCCATGTCCTCCGGCACTTCGGCCGCATCCGACTTCTTGCCGGACGAGAATTGCCTGGTGATCCATTCATAGACCGACGGAATCAACCCGCCGGCCGTCCACCACAGCACCGTGGGAATTTCCACAAAGCCGCCGAAGGAGGAAGCGTACGGACTCGAAACCAGCACGGCGTCGAACAAGAAGTCGAAGACCCGGCCGCTTTGTTTTTCCTTGCTCCACTGTTTGTAAGCCGGGCTGCGTTTCACGAGTTTCCGGACCACCTCGATTCCGATGCCCAGCACGATGCCCAGCGCCAGCGCCTTCATCACATGCGGTTGCTGCGTCGTGATGCCTTTGAGTGCGCCGACAAATTTGTAGGTCATGGCGGACTGCCATTTCTCCGCCCCTTCGACCTTGTGGCTGAACTGGTCCTCTTTGAGCACGGGATACGCGGTCATGAAAGTTTTCGCCAGCGCCACCGCCAGCACCGCGCCCATTGCAATGCCGATGACCTGATAACGGAACTGGTTCACGCGGTTCGTCCCGAGCCGCCAGCCAGTCGAGCGATCCTGCTGCATGTCGCCGCCTTCGCTGCAAGCAATGAGCATGATCGAAGCGCACATCAAACCCACGCCCGCGTCGCGCAGGCCCATGGCCGCCAGGATGAACACCGTCATCACGAACGCGCTGGAGATGGGATTCCAGTCCGAAATGCCAAGCGATATGCCGTTCACCAGCACGAAGAGGAAGCAAAGCAGCACCGCCACGGTGAGAAACCAAACCGGCTGATGCAACACCTGGCTGCCGACGACGACCGTGCCCGCACCCCAGCCAAGAATCCAAAGCATGAGCCGGAAGGTATTGACGCGTTTCCAGTCCTCGGTCGGCGGCGCGGGGGCGCGCTGTTTCAGCCGCTTGAAGAACTCGATCAGGATGAGGGTGATATCTATGATTGCCGCGCCGAGAATCGTGCCGAGCGAAATGATGAAGCCGATCTTGCGAAACGGCTCGCCTTCCTTCAGCCAGCCCATGTTTACCAGATGCGGTCGTTGCCAGAGGCCGATCAACGCCACCACCAGCGCGGGAATGGCGATGCGGGCGCCGACAATCATGCCCGCCCCGACGGTGGAGGTGGAAAGACTGACTCCCTCCAACGCCGGCACTTTCAGCGCGGCCAAGCCGCCGAGATAACCGAGGCCCATTCCGCCACCCAGCTTGGCGATGGATTGTCTGAGAAGCGTTCTGTCCGTGAGCGCACGCAAAATGTTTGCGACGGCAAAACCCGACGGGAAATATAATTGCATCCGGTCCACGAGAATCGGGGTGTAGAGCATCCCCACGCCGACGCCGAACATGCCGATGCAGGTGTAGAACAGGATGAGTTGCCAAATCGGCGGCTCGGGCAAACCGAGCCAAACCATCGCCTGCATGAGCACCCCCATGCCGCACATGCCGGCCACCGACGCGGCCATCGTCTGGATGTAATTCGCGCCGTGCTTGCCGTCCGGGCCGTAGGGCAAAGTGACCGCGCTGCCAAGAATCCCCGCCAATACCTGCCCGCCGATATAGAAACCGATGGAGAAATTCATGAAGGCCGCCGAGATTCCGCCCAACGGACCGAGGATGAAGATCGCGACGGTCGCGAGCAAAAGGTGATAGCCGGGCGAGCCGATGCGGGGAAGAAAACGTTTCAGGCCGGTGGGAACTTCATTGGGCGCTGCCATGTTGCGCGGCATCAAAGCAGAACCAGCGCGTTTGGAAAACAGAAAATCCGTCGAGCCGGAGCGCCGACTTCCGATCCGGCGGGCTTCAATGAGAGTCATCCCAGCGCGCCGGGGCAGGGACCGGCGCTCCTAACCCGCCAATCCCGGCAGTTCCAGAAACCGCATCATGTTGTCGCCATGCTTCATGGTTTTGCGCTCGGTCCACGAAGCGGGGATTTCCAGCGTATCGCGCCGCGCGTGGCCCAGCACGAAGCGTCCGCCGGGCGCCAGCAACTTCGGCAACTCGGGAACATCGAGCAATTGCTGCGCGAGCGATTCGGAGCGACACCCCACGTTCTTATCGCCGTAGGGGGGATCGGCCAGGATCAAATCAAACTGCGTGCCGGCACTCACGAGTTGTGGGATCACCGCAAAAACATCCTGCGTCCGCACTTCGAGCGCACCGGGCGGGAATGCCGCCGCCGCATTGCGTCGAATGAACTCGGCGTGCTTGTGCGAAAGTTCGACGCACAACGCCGACTTCGCGCCTCTGCTTAGGCATTCGAGGCTCAACGCGCCCGAGCCGGCGAACAGTTCGAGCACGCGTGCCCCGATGACCCGTTCGCCCAGGCTGTTGAAGACTGCCTGCTTGACCAGATCGGGCGTGGGCCGCACCGCCATGCCTTTCGGCACGCGGAGAATTCGCCCGCCTGCTTGTCCACCGGTGATACGCATCGCTAGAAAACGCCTAACACCAAACACCAAACACCCAGCAAACTTCCTCGTGGGCCAGCGCCGGATTTGGTTTTTGGCACCAGCGTTCTCACTTCAGCACCTCCGCCAGAAACTCCTTCATGTCTTCCCACGACCGCTTGTCCGCCTTCTCGTCGTATTTCGCGCCAGCCATGCTGCCGTCGGCGTTCCAGTCGGTAAAGCTGTGGACGGCGCCGCCGTATTTGATCAAGCGCCAATCCACACTCCCGTTGCGCATTTCGTTCTCGAACGCTTCCACATCTTTCGCCGGCACGAATGGGTCGTCCGCACCGTGGCAGGCCAGCAGCTTGCACTTGATGTTCTTCCCGTCGGTTGGGGTGGGTGAGTCCAGCGTGCCGTGAAAACTGACCACCCCCGCCACGTCCGCTCCCTTGCGCGCCAGTTCAATCACCGTCATGCCGCCGAAACAGTAACCGATGGCCGCGACGTGCTTCGGGTCAACGACCGCTTGTTTGCGGAAGGTTTCCAGCCCGGCATTCACGCGGTCACGCAGCAGAGGACGATTGCGTTTGTATTTACCGGCTTCCGCGCCGGCATCCTGTGTCGTCGCCGGTCGAATGCCCTGGCCATAAATATCCACGCAGAACGCCGCGTAACCCAACTCCGCAAGCATCGAGGCACGCTTCTTTTCGTAATCGGTCAGCCCTTTCCATTGATGCACGACAAGCACGCCCGGGCGTTGACCCTTCACGGCGTCGTCATAGACCAGCGCGCCTTCCAGCGTCACGCTCCCTTGCTGGTATGCGACGGGTTCAGTCTTGATGGCGGCGTCGGCCAGATTCGCGCAGAGTGAGGCCAGCGCGAGGGAGAGCAAAGTTTTCATGCCGGCAGTCTAGCGCATCCCGGGGAATTTCCAACCGCCAGTTCAAGCAGTGCGCCGGTTTCCGGCCGGGCTTATTTCCTCTACCGAGCCGGTCCAGAGACCGGCGCTCCGTCACTTCGGCCACACCCGCTGGGCAAACCAAAACGCGCCCAGCACCGCCACCACTACGGAGCACGCCGGCACGCCGCGCCGGAGGAACCACTCCTGCTTGCGCAACTGCCAGATGATCGGGAGCGCCATTGCCGCCACGGCGATTTGCCCCAGCTCAACACCCAGGTTGAACGAGAAGAGCGGCATGGCCACACCGCCGCGCGCGCCCACACCCAGTTCGCGCAACACGGACGCGAAGCCGAATCCGTGAATCAGGCCGAATGCGAACGTCAACAACCAGCGCCCATGTGGATCGCCGCGTTTCCAGATGTTTTCGGTGCCGACATAGACGATGGTCGCGGCGATGAGCGGCTCGACGATGCGGCTGGAGATTTGCAGAAGGTCGAACGTCGCCACGGCCAGTGTAATCGAATGCGCCAGCGTGAAGCACGTGATAACTTTGAGCGCGGCCAGGAAGTTGCGCGTCACAACCAGGAGCGCGAACAGGAACAACAGGTGATCGTAGCCGGTGAGGATGTGTTCCACGCCCAGTTTTACGAACTCGACGAAAGTGGGCGGCGCGGCTGGCGGTTTGGCCGGCGCGCTGGCTTCGGGCTCGTTGTCTAACTGGATGCTGACGGTGGGCGAATTCTGGCTCAACAGCCGCTCGGCAATGGTATCCCCCGCCGGCGTGAGGAGGGTGAAAAACATGCGGTGTCCGGGCGCGAGCAGCAGGATGACGCTGAAATCCAGTTGCAGTTGTTTGAACTTGGACAACTCGCACGAGAACTGAAGGTCCACGTTGTTGCTGGTGTCGAGTTGACAACGCACCTGCTGAAGCGGCATGGGGGTGTTGTCCAGCCGCACCTCGCAGTTCGTCGCCAGTGCGTTGGCCAATGACTCGCGTCCCAGCGCAAATTCGTCCGGCGACACCGCGCCATCTTGATTGAGATCCAGCGGTACGATCTCTTCGGTTTCGCGCACGGCGAAGGTTAGCAGCGCCTCCAGCCGGTTCGTGCGCAATTGCACCGTGGCTGAACTCAGGCCGACGTCGTGGGCCAGGACCGGTCCCGCCAGCGCGGCGCAAAGTCCGGTGAGAATGAGGCAAAACAGTTTCAATTGAGCGATGGCATACCGGCTTTTCCGCCGGACTGCAAAGCCGAAGCGGGGCGAGCCGGTTCAAAAATCGCTGGCGCGCTGCCGCTTGGTTCCGCAACATGCCGGTGAATTTCCGCGGGCGAAGGCCCGTTTCGCATGAAGGCAAAAATCATCATCACTCCGAAAAAGGCCGTGCTCGATCCGCAGGGCAAGACGGTGCAGAACGCCCTCGCGCACATGGGTTATCAGGGCGTCACCGGCGTCCACGTCGGCAAATACATCGAGGTTGATCTCGCGCCGGGCACGGACAAGGCTGCCGCGCAAACCGCGCTGAACGATGCGGCCCACAAGTTTCTCAGCAACCCGATCATTGAGGACTACAAGTTGGAAATTGAATGAGGAAGAAGTGCGGAGTGAGTCGTCAGTGGTCAATCGCGAACGACCCGGCGACCGCTGGTTGCTGACTGCGGACTACTGACCACTGACCCAATATGAATTTCGTCGTTCTGCAATTTCCCGCATCGAACTGCGACCAGGACGCCGTTCACGCGCTGCGCCACCTGGGCCACAGCGCCCGGCTGCTCTGGCACAAGGAACACTCGCTTGGCGATGCTGACGTCGTGATCGTGCCCGGCGGCTTCAGCTACGGCGACTACCTGCGCTGCGGTGCCATCGCGCGGTTCAGTCCCGTGATGCAGGCAGTGAAGCAGTTCGCGGATAACGGCGGTTTCGTGCTCGGGATTTGCAACGGATTTCAGGTGCTAACCGAGGCGCAACTACTCCCCGGCGCGCTTGTGCGCAATCGCGACCTGCAATTCCACTGTGAGTACATTTTCCTGAAAACCGTCACGACCGACTCGCCCTTCACGAACCGGATTCCCGCGGGCAAAATCCTGCGCGTGCCCATTGCCCACGGCGAGGGTTGCTATTTCGCGGACGAGGAAACGCTGGCGAGACTGAAGGCGAACCACCAGATTCTCTGGCAGTATTGCGATGCGAACGGAAATCTGGCGGACGCAGCGAATCCCAACGGCGCGCTACAGAACATCGCCGGCATCTGCAACGAGCGCCGCAACGTGGCCGGCCTGATGCCGCATCCTGAGCGCGCCTGCGAACTCGCCCTCGGCAGTGAGGATGGGAAATTGGTATTTGAGAGCATGTTTGCGGCCCTGACGACAAGACCAGCCGCCAAGGCCGCCTGATTCTTGGAGCGCCGGTCTCCGATCCGGCGCGAATCGAGGCAGCGCCACTCGCCAGGCCGGAGGCTGGTGCCGCTTTTACGGCACGGCAAATCGCCGCCTGATTTCTCCACCGCGCATGTAAGGTTTCGTTTCCGTGGTCAGCAAAATCTCGCCCACGTCCATTGGCGGGAATTCTATCTCGGCGGCGATTTCGTCGAACGTAGCGACGAATTGCTCCAGTTCGGGCGGCGGCTGGCGAAATCGCAGGATGGTGCTGTGAATGATGCCGGGCACGTTCAGCCCTCGCTCCCCAAGTTCGCGATGCAGCGGCGCGTTCCGCTGGAGCAGGTCCCGCACGCGCGTTCGCAACTCTCGAACTTCGCCATCGGGATTCACCAAGGGTAGAATCCCCGCGCCACGGGCGAGCACGGGCGCATCGGGCCGGAGCTGGAACGATTTGAGGCCGTCCCGCGAACCTTCAGCCAGCAACGGGGAAAGCGCGGCGATGATTTCCGGCATTCTGGCCTCAAGTGAATGCACTGTTTCAGGAGTGGGGCGAATATGCCGTGCGAAACTCACCAGCGTAACCAGTGTGACGTGGGTGTGGGCGAAAGGATAGACATAGAGCCAGTCGCCGAGCGCACCAAGCCGCTGCGCCATTAGTTCGTAACCGACACGCCACGCTTCGGGAAACGGCCAGACGCAGGCGAGGTTTAAGCCGAACGTGGGAACTTCGGGATCGGTGGCAACGAACTTGTCTGCGAGCAAACCGTCGCGGAGGACTTCTGCGCGCATCGCGGCGCGTTGGGCGGGGCCGAACGGATTCGCTTCGCTCATGGCCGTCGTTCGAGGATCATCTTTTGCTGCTGGGCAGCGAGTTGTTGAGGCTGTTGTCGCGCGGGCATGAGGGAGAAAAGCACGATGTGCCGCTGGATACAAGCGGCATGCGCGTCAACTCAACCCATCGAGATACCGTCTGGCAATTCGCCCGCCTGCTCCAGGCGCCTCAACTCCGCCGCGTAACCCTGCCGAAAGGTCGGGTATTTGTATTGGAAGCCCAGCTGTTGTTTCAGCCGCAGATTGGACACGCGCTTGTTAGTCACGCCGCGTTTGCGGAACGACTCGACGTCGGCGGGTGCGGTGGGCGGCAGCGGCAGATTCAACCGGTCCGCCAGCCACGCGAAGAAATCCCGCTGGGCCACCGGCTCATTGTCCACCGTGTTGTAAACGGAACCGGCCGGCGCGTGTTCCAGGGCCGTGATGATCGCGCCCACGACGTCGTCGCGGTGAATCATGTTGAGCCAGCGCGAGCCGTCGCCGTCGATCCGGGCTTCGCCGTGCAGCAACTGCCGCAACCAGTGGCCGCGCCCCGGCCCGTAAATGCCGGCCACGCGCAGGACGACGACGGGAAACTTCAACTTCTCGTATGCGCTGAACAAGAGGTTCTCGGCTTCCACGAGGCACCGCGCGGTTTCGGCGGTGGGCGCGATCGGGTCAGTTTCCACCACCAGCGAACCGTCGTTCTGGCCATAGACGCTGGTGCTGCTGGTGTAAACGTATTTGCGCGGCGGCGCGGGATGCAACCAGTCCACGAGATTGAAATTTCCCATCACATAGAGCTGGCGGTAATCGTCGGCGGATCCGCCTCCCGCGGCGGCGCAATTCACCACCCAGTCGTATTCCATCGGCAACGCCGCCAGCGTCTGCGCCTTGGTGACGTCTGCGGGCAAAGGTGTGATTCCAGCGGCCGTGAGTTCAGCGGCGCCGGCTTCGGAGCGGCGCAGGCCGAAAACCTGATGGCCTTGTTTGACCAGGGTGTGGCCCAGCGGCAGGCCGATGTAGCCGCAACCGACGATCAACACGCGTTTGCTCATGGCTCACAGTTAGCTCAATGCAACCACTACGGAAAGTTGCAAAGCAGATTTACTTTGCACGAGTGCCCGGCCATCGTGCGCCAGGAAATGAAGCCTTGGTCGAGACGAAGGCGCTGGAAAATGGTACTGGCAGTGTTAGTCGTGTTGCTGCCGGTCGGATGGGTGACGGCGATGTTCCTCAACCTATTTCATGCACATGAGCATTGCATGAAGGGTGCGGGTTTGAGCCTGTCGCAGTTCGCGCTCGAGCATAAAGGGAAATATCCCTTTCACACGAACGGCTTCGGCGACGCGTTGATAGTGCTGCTGAAGGAACTGCCGGACGATCCACGTTTGTTCACCGCGCCCGGTGACGACGGAAGTCTCTTGAAGAAGTATTTGAAAACAGAAGGCGATGTTCCGGAAGAGCGCTGCACCCGAGCCTATGTCCAAGGGCTTTCCGAAAGCAACAACCCGGACATCGCCCTGTTGTTCGACCGATACCCGACACGCGGAGGTGATCATTTTCGCCGGCCTTGGGGGCCGCCGCTGCGGGAAGTGTGGCTTTTGGGTGGGGGGCATTCCATTCTCAATGAATCCGCCTGGCCAGAATTCGCGCGGAAGCAGATTGAACTGCTCGTTGCCGAAGGGATTCCCCGAAGCGAGGCGGAGAAGTATTTCCTCCCGCCGGAGCAGTAAGCCGTTTGCTGTCGAAGCTCGATCTCAAAGAGGTTTTGTTTCCCGCGCCTCAGACTGCTAATCTGTTGCCGTGCCTGAATTGCCCACGATTGAAACCGAGCGCGCGGAGACGGACTCATCCCGCGTTCCGCATTCCGCGCTCCGAGTTCCTGAACTGCTCGCGCCCGCGGGGGATTGGGAATGCGCCAAGGCCGCCATCGAGAACGGCGCGGACGCGATCTATTTCGGGCTGGAAAAATTCAACGCCCGGATGCGGGCTCATAATTTCACCGTTGCCGACCTGCCGAAGCTGATGGAGTTCCTGCATCGGCGCGGCGTGAAGGGTTACGTCACGTTCAACACGCTGATCTTCGAGTATGAAATGGCGGATGCGGAAAACTACCTACGCTCGATCATCACTGCCGGCGTGGACGCGGCCATCGTGCAGGACGTGGGCATCGCGCGGCTCATCCGCGAACTCTCGCCAGATTTTCCCATCCACGCCTCGACGCAGATGACGATTACGAGCGCGGCGGGCGTGGAGTTCGCGCGGGAGCTGGGCTGTAATCTTGTCGTGCTGGCACGCGAATGCTCGTTGGCGGAAATCGAGAAAATTAACAACCTTCAGGGTTCAGTTTTCAGGGTTCAGTCGGGTGGGGAGCCGCCACTGAATACGGAACACCGGACACTGAATACTTCACCTCTCCCGCTGGAGATCTTCGTCCACGGCGCGCTCTGCGTGGCTTACTCCGGCCAATGCCTCACCAGCGAAGCGCTCGGCGGGCGCTCGGCGAATCGCGGCGAATGCGCGCAGGCGTGCCGGATGCCCTACGAATTGATCAGCGACGGCAAGCCGGTTTCCCTCGGCGACCGGAAGTATTTGCTCAGTCCGCAGGATTTGGCCGGTCTGGAAATTCTGCCACAAATCGTCCGCAGCGGCGTGGCGTCGTTGAAGATCGAGGGCCGGCTCAAGACACCCGAGTACGTGGCGAACATCACGCGGGCGTATCGCAAGGCGCTGGATGCCGTGGGTGACGAGTGGCGAGTGACGAGTGACGAGGAACATGCCGCCAGTCCGCCCTCCCGTCACCCGTCACCCGTCACCCGTCACTACGAGATGGAGATGGCCTTTTCCCGCGGCCTCTACACCGGCTGGCTCGGCGGCAACAACAACCAGGCACTTGTCCACGCGCGGTTCGGGAAGAAGCGTGGTGTTTTTCTCGGGGAAGTGAAACGGGTTTTGCGCGACGCCGTCGTCGTGAACCTGCACGGCCCGCTCAAGCCCGGCGATGGCGTGGTATTTGACGCCGGCAAACCGGAGGAGCGCGAGGAAGGCGGGCGGGTTTATCAAATCCGAAAACTGAAGTCCGAAATCCGAGACGGGGCGGAACTCCGTTTCGGTGCCGGCGACATTGAGTTCGCGCGGATCCGCCCCGGCGACAAGTTGTGGAAGACGGACGATCCCGAGTTGAACCGCCGCTTGCGGCAGAGTTTTGCGGGCGACGCGCCGAAGTTCCAGCGGGCCATCACGCTGGCGGTTCACGGGCTGGCGGGCCGACCGCTTACGCTGATCGCCCGGGACGAGGCAGGGCACGCGGCCCGCGCGGAGTCCACTTTGCCGCTGGCGCGGGCGGATAAACAGCCGTTGACGTCCGGGCGTTTGCGGGAGCAACTCGGCCGGCTCGGGGGAACACCCTTCAAGCTCGGCGCGCTCACGAACGAACTCGCCGGCGAAGTCATGCTGCCGGTGAGCGAGTTGAACCGGTTGCGTCGCGAAGTCGTAGCTGAATTGGAACGTCAGCGCGCCTTGCCGAAGCGATGGAAGCTCGTGGGACCGGCGTCGTGCCTGTCTCAAGCTCCAAAGCCGCAAAATGGAGACAGGCGCGACGCCGGTCCTACGTTGATCGTCCTCGTCCGCAATCTGGCGCAGCTCGACGCCGCCCTGAAATGCGGCGCGGAGACGGTTTATTGCGACTTCGAAAATCCCAAGAATTACCGCGAGGCCGTTACGACGTTTCACACCACTTTCGGCTGCAAGGTCTTTCAACCTTCAACCTTCAACCTTCAACCCTCGATTTGGGTCGCCCCGCCGCGCATCTTCAAGATGGGCGAGGAATGGACGTTGAACCAAGTGCGGTCCTGCAACGCCGACGGCTACCTCGTCCGCAATTACGATCATCTGAAGTTCTTCGCCAGCGCCCGGCGCGTCGGCGATTTCTCGCTCAACGTTGCCAACCGGCGGACGGCGGATTATTTCAAGCACCAGTTCGGACTGGAGCGCGTGACGGCGAGCTACGATCTGAACTTTCAGCAACTCGAAGCCTTGCTGCAAGCCGTGCCACCGGCATGGTTCGAAGTCACGATCCATCAGCACATGCCAATGTTTCACATGGAGCACTGCGTGTTCTGCGCGTTCCTTTCGAGCGGTAAGGATTATCGCGACTGCGGGCGGCCGTGCGACGTTCACGATGTGAAGTTGCGCGACCGCGTCGGCGCGGAACATCCGGTGAAGGCGGACGTCGGCTGCCGCAACACGGTTTTCAACTCGCTTGCGCAAACCGGCGCGGAATACGTCGAACGGATGCTGGCGCTGGGCGTCCGGCATTTTCGCGTGGAGTTCCTCAACGAAACCCCCGCCCAAGTGGCGCAGACCATCACGAAGTATCGCCAACTGCTGCGTGGTGAAATCTCCGGCACGCAACTCTGGCGCGAACTGAAGCTGTTCAACCAACTCGGCGTCACGCGCGGGCAGATGGCGGGCTGAATCGCCAGGCCGGTCTCTGGTTTCAGAAGGCACTGTCTGGCGCCGGTCGGTTGCCATGCTGCGCGCCGCGCATTGCGGCCGCCGCTCGCCAAAGGTAAGCTGCGCGTGGATGAGCAATGCGTTTTACGCCCCGGGTGAGCAGCGCGCGGAAAAGGTCCACGCGCTGTTTAGCACCATCGCGCGGCGTTACGATCTCATCAACGACGTGCAGAGCTTCGGGATGCACCGGCGGTGGAAGCGCCGGTTGGTGACGTTGGCCAAGGTGAAACCGGGCGACCGCGCGCTGGACGTTTGCTGTGGCACGGGCGATATCGGCTTCGCGCTGGCGGCGGCGGGCGCGGAGACCGCCGGGCTGGATTTCACGGAGCGGATGCTCGCGGTGGCGGAAGGCAGAAATCGGAAGGCGGAAGCCGGAAACCAGCGGTCCGACGCCGGAACTCCGCCAACGGTTCGGTTTGTTCGTGGGGATGCCATGAAGCTCCCGTTTGCGGACGATTCGTTTGACGCGGTCACCGTCGGCTATGGTTTGCGAAACCTGGCGAGTTGGGAAGCGGGGCTGGAAGAAATGATTCGCGTGGCCCGTCCGGGCGGGCGGGTTGTGGTGCTGGACTTCGGCAAGCCGGATCACGCGCTCTGGCGGGCGTTTTACTTCGGTTACCTGCGGCTCTGTGTGCCGGTGTTCGGGCTGTTGTTTGCCGGCAACATCGCCGCCTATGCCTACATCTTGGAATCACTCACGCACTATCCTGCCCAGCGCGGGGTGGAGGAGCGAATGCGCCGGCGGCGGATGAGAAATGTTCGCGTCATCAATCTTCTCGGGGGCGCGATGAGCTTCAACTACGGCGAGAAGGCGTAAAATTGGTGCGTTGCCCGCGTCCAACCCGCTGCGGCCCGGTCCTCCGCGCGCCGGTTTTGTCGTCAAAAATTTCCTGATTAAAATTTTCGCCCGCGCCGTCTAAACTGCGCCATGGCCGAAACGGTTTCCAGTCATCCCAGAATTTCCGTGGATGGGAAATTCTTCCGCCGCGGCGCCGCGAAGTTATTTCTCAAGGGCGTCGCGTACGGACCGTTCGCGCCGGATGCCAACGGCCAGCCGTTTGCCTCGCCCGATCAGACCGCCCGGGATTTTTTGCTCGCGCGCGAACTCGGGGTGAATCTCTTCCGCGTCTATCACGTTCCGCCGCGCTGGTTCCTCGACCTGGCCGCCGTGAACGACCTGCTGCTGTTGATTGACGTTCCCTGGAATCAGCATCTCTGCTTCCTCGATTCCGCCGAGCAGCGCGCCGCTGCCCGCGAGGCGGTGCGCCAGGCGGTCGCAACCTGCGCGCATCATCCCGCCGTGTTCGCCTACAGCGTGGCGAATGAAATCCCGCCCGACATCGCGCGCTGGAGCGGCGCGGCGCGGGTCGCGGAGTTCATTGATGAACTGGTGCTGGAGGCGAAGCGGGTTGATCCCGATTGTCTCTGCACGTTCGGGAATTTTCCCTCGACTGAATTTCTCCAGCCACAGGCGCTCGATTTTCTTTGCTTCAACGTCTATCTACACCAGCCGAAGGCATATAAAAGCTATCTGGCCCGGTTGCAGATGATGGCGGACGGCAAGCCGCTCGTGCTCGGCGAATTCGGCGTGGACTCGCGACGCGAGGGCGAGGCGGCGAAATGCGAGATGTTGTCGTGGCAGATCGAGTTTGCTTTCCGCGCCGGGCTGGCGGGCGCGGTGGTGTTCAGCTTCACGGACGACTGGCATCGCGGCGGGCAGCCGGTATTGGACTGGAACCTGGGTCTGACCACCGCCAGCCGCGAGCGGAAGGAATCCTTCGCCGCCGTGCGCAAGGTGTTTGCAGTCGCGCCGCGATTTCCATTGGCGCGGACGCCGAAGGTTTCCGTCGTCGTGGCCAGTTACAACGGCGACCGCACGCTGAAGGCGTGTCTCGAATCGCTGACCAAGCTGAATTATCCGGACTACGAGGTGATCCTCGTGGACGACGGCTCAACGGACACGACGCCTCAACTCGCACAGCAATTTCGCTGGGGCAAATCGGAAATTCCCCCGGGCCCGGCCGCCGCTCCCGCCCAGCTCGTCATCAGCGCCGAGCACGGACGGTTTCGCTACTTCCGCCACGCCACCAACCTCGGCCTTTCGGTGGCCCGCAACACCGGCATCGCCGCCGCCACGGGGGAAATCGTGGCGTTCACCGACGCGGATTGCCGCGCGGATGAGGATTGGCTGCATTACCTCGTCGGTGATTTGCTCAACCGCGAGTTCGCCGGCATGGGCGGGCCGAACCTGTTGCCGCCCGAGGATTCCGCAGTGGCCTCGGCAGTGATGGTTTCGCCGGGCGGACCCGCGCACGTGATGTTGACCGATCGCGAGGCGGAGCACATTCCCGGCTGTAACATGGCCTTCTGGAAATCGGCGCTGACGGAAATCGGCGGCTTCGACCCGCTCTTCATGAAGGCCGGCGATGATGTGGACATTTGCTGGCGTTTGCAGCAGACGGGCATGAAAATCGGCTTCAGCCCCGCGGCCTTCGTGTGGCATTACCGGCGCTCGACGCTCGGCGCGTATCTGAAACAGCAGCGCGGTTACGGCGAGGCCGAGGCGCTGCTCGTGCGCAAGCACCCGGAGTATTTCAATTCCTTCGGCGACAGTGTGTGGCGCGGGCGCATTTACACGCCGGCGAAATTGGGCGTGCTGCTGCGGCGCTCGATCATTTATCGCGGCGTGTTCGGCAGCGCGCCGTTCCAGACAATCTACGCCGCCGAGCCGGCGGTGACGCTCATGCTGCTCACCACGCTTGAGTATCACGTCCTGGTCACGCTGCCGCTGCTGGTACTGGCGGTCACGTTTACCTACCTGCTGCCTGTGGCCATCGCGAGCCTGTTGGCGCCGCTCGGGGTTTGCCTCGCGGCCGGTGCGCAGGCGTCGTTGCCGCCGAACAAGCGCCGCTGGTGGTCGCGGGCGTTGGTGGCGCTGCTGTATCTGTTGCAGCCCATCGCGCGCGGCTGGGCGCGGTATCATGGCCGGCTGGCGTTGCGCCTGAACACGCACGCGGCCCGCGAATCACTGGACTCGGTTGCGTTGCGCAACAGTCCGGACGGGTTGAGCGAAGTGCGGTACTGGGCGGAACGGCGGCTCGAGCGCGTGGATTTTGTGAAACGGATTTTGATGGAGCTGGACCAGCGCGGCTGGCCGAACCGCTCGGACATCGGCTGGAGCGAGTTCGACGTGGAAATCTATGGCAGCCGCTGGGCCAACGTCCAGTTCATCACCGCCGCCGAGGATCATCCGCGCGGGCGGCAGCTCATCCGTTGCCGGCTGCGCGCGCGCTGGTCGTTGCAGGCCAAGGTGGCATTCTGGTCGCTGCTCGGGCTGGAGGCGTTGGTGGTCGGGTATTTCAGCGGCTGGCTGAAGTGGCTCGCCTTGTTGCTGCTCACGCTGCCGCTGTTCGCGTATTTCCTGCATCGGCAGAAGCGCAATGTCCAAAGTCTGCTCGTGGTCTTCCTTGACGATCTGGCGAAGGACCTGCAACTCCTCAAAATCCCCTCCGACTTCAAGGCGAAGCGCGCGGCGCCGCCAACCGACGAGGTGAAGGTGCCGGCGGATTCGCCGTTCAAGGCAAAGGAAGTCCCCCCAACGCCCGCTTATCCAAACGCCCGGGTACCCGAAGCGCCCGCGCGCGAGATTGGGTGATTGGGGGCTTGGGTCTTTGGCGGTTTCGTGGTTTTATTTCCCCGGCATGATCCAGTATCTCGATTTGCTCCGGCACGTCCGGGAGCACGGCAAGTTCAAGGCCGACCGCACGGGCACGGGCACGTATTCCTTGTTCGGCGCGCAGGCGAGATTTCCATTGCGCGAAAACTTCCCGGTGCTCACCACGAAGAAGCTTCACCTGCGCTCGATTATTTACGAACTGCTCTGGTTTCTGCGCGGCGAAACGAATGTCCGCTACCTGCAAGAGAACAAGGTTACGATCTGGGACGAGTGGGCCGACGAACACGGCGATCTCGGCCCGGTGTACGGGAAACAATGGCGGCATTGGGTGAAGGGCAGCCGACCGCGGCGGGTGCAAAACCACGCGGCCGTGCAGCCGACGCTTTTTGATTTGCGCGAAAACGGCACGACCATCCACGCCACGCCGGCCGGCCGCAGGATGCGCCAAAGCCACTGGGGCATTGATCAGATTGCGAAGGTCGTCGCGGAAATCAAAACCAATCCCGACAGCCGCCGCCTAATCGTGAGCGCATGGAACGTGGCGGACATTGACAACATGGCCTTGCCGCCGTGCCACACGATGTTCCAGTTTTACGTGAGCGAGGGTGAGCTGAGCTGCCAGCTTTACCAGCGTAGCGCGGATGTTTTTCTCGGCGTGCCTTTCAATATTGCGAGCTACGCGCTGCTCACGTTGATGGTGGCGCAAGTTTGCGGGCTGAAACCGGGTGAATTCGTCCACACCTTCGGTGATCTGCACCTTTACGCGAATCACCTTGAGCAAGCCAAACTGCAATTGAGCCGCGAACCGCGGGCGTTGCCGCAAATGAAGCTCAATCCGAAGGTGAAAAGCATTGATGCGTTCCGGTTCGAGGATTTTGAACTGACGGGTTACGATCCGCACCCCCCGATCAAAGCCCCGGTTGCGGTCTAAAGACGCATAGCCGTTAAATCGGGCGAGGCGTGCCCATTTCTACCGAGTTGGCCAAGCTGCGAGTCAGGGGGCCGGCAGAGCGCGGAGTTTGAGATTCCGGAAGTAAACACGGTCGCCATGTTCCTGCAGCAGGATGTGCCCCTCCGGCCATTCGCCGAACGCGGGGATGTTTTTGAATTTGCTCCGAGCCACACACGCGCGAAAAGACTCCGAGCCGCGTTCGTATTCAAGGATTTTCTGACCGTTGAGCCAGTGTTCGACATGCTTCCCCAGGACGAGAATCCGCGCGGTGTTCCATTCGCCCATGGGCATGGTCTTTTTGGTGGTTGCCGCGGGCAGCAAATCGTAGAGCGAACCCAGCGTGCGGTTGCCGTCGCGGCCCAGCTTGGCGTCGGGGTGACGCTCATCGTCCAGAAGCTGGAACTCGCAACCGACCGCCGGCCCGCCGCCAGTGCGGTTTTCCGGGTCGAGGTTGGACTGCACGAAGTACTTGATGCCGCTGTTGGCTCCCGGCGTGAGTTTGAAATCCACAGCCAGTTCAAAACTTGAAAAGCGCTCGTGCGTGAGCATGCTGCCCCGGCCCACAAGCAGCGCATCGCTGACCGGGCGCGGCGAGAGGGCGCCGTCCTTGATCTCCCAACTCATCGTGGGAGAGGTTTCCGACCGGCTGCCGCGCCAGCCGGTGGTGGTCTGGCCATCCCAAAGCAATCGCCAGCCAGCGGCTCGCTCGGCGGGCGTCAGAACATTGGCGCGAGGGACGCCAGCAGAACCACGCTCCGCACGAGCCGCAGCAAGCTCAAAAAACACCGCCGCAATCAGTGCGACTTGGAAACCTATTCTCATCATTGGCCGCGATAATTCCGCGCGAGGTTTTGTCATTGGCATTGGGCCGTTGCCGCTGTGGGAGCCGAATCGAATCGTCCAGACTGGTTTTCGCAGGACGGCCGGATCCACAGAGCATTCTCAAGAGACATTATGACCAGCCGCGTCCACGGCGTCATTTTGCTACGGTGGTTACGCTGGACATCCATTTTACATCCCCGACCGAATCGCCCGCGTCCACATTAAGGCCCATGGTGCCGGTGTAGGCCACTGGGGCCTTGATTTTGGAGCCGCGCCATTTGTGGATTTCCGAGTGGCCGTCGGCAAAGGAAAAGCCGCAGGCACCGTTGTGGTAGCTGGCCGGGAAGTCAATGATGCGCGCCGAGGTGGCGTTCGGCTCCGCCATTTGCACTGCGAAGGCGCCGTCGTTGATGCTGTCCGGATGTTCATCCACGAACACAAAGGTCTTGGCAGGGTTGACGATCAGGGATGGTTTCCCATAAACGCGATAAGTCGAGCCGGGCAGCCAGCTCCCGACATCGAATACCTGGCTCATGGAATTGCTCCGCACCCGCGGCAGCACCCCGCTCCTGCTCTTGATGACAGCCTGATCGGCCGGGCACTTCCAAATCGCAAAGCTGTTTTTGCCGATGTAGGGCATCAGGGGGCTCTTCTGGATGTCCAAGGTCACGTCGGTGTTGTTCGGATTGCCCGTGTCAAAATTCAAGTTGCCGGTTACCCAGCGCACGCGCTTCTCCGCGGCTGGCACATCCAGGGAGGCGAGAAGCAAATCGCCGTGGTCATCAGGGTACATCTTCCAACCCAGCATCAGTTGGCGCAGGTTGTTCATGCAACTGATCCCTTGGGATTTGGTTTTGGCTTTGCTCAACGCCGGTAAGAGCATCGCCGCCAGGATGGCGATGATGGCGATTACGACTAGGAGTTCGATCAGCGTGAACCCGTGCGTTCGGAGCTTCCCGTGACGTCGCTCCATGCTTGGGCCGGCAGGGCGACCCGGCAGGGTGAGCGACGCAGCCCCATGGTTCGCAGAAATCATGAGTTTTCGGTTATCGAAGGACATGCCCAGCAACGAGCCGAAATTCGGTTGGAAGGGGGGCGGTCGGCCCCCCCTTCCAGTGGTTTCGATTCTCAATAAGTGGCCAAACGATAAAACACTGAAGCCTTGGTCCGGTCCACCGGTACGCTTACGGGACTGCTGCCACCGCCGGGAACATCCACCCAGGGCCCGAGGATGTTGTTGGTGGCGGATTGAAGTTTGTAAACGCCCGTCCAGCTGAAATTCAGGTCGTTGCTGGAACGGGTGACGTTTACAGTCGCTGGCGCGAAACCCGTAACGGTGATAGTGCCGGTGCTGCTCGAATCAATGCCCGGCGTACCGGCGCCGTAAACACCGTTGTGCTGCTGCACGCCATTGATCCACAACTGCCGCACGTCGGCTGTGCCGGTGTAATTCAGCTTCAGTACGGCCGAGTTGGCAGGGTAGAGGCGATAAGCGCTGTTCGGACTCGCTGCGCTCGGCCCATTCAGAATCAGCGAACCGCCTTCGACCGAGGTGTCGCCGCTGTAAGTAGCCACGCAATTCGCCGTCAGCGTTTGCGTGCAAGTGTTCATGACCGGTCCGGTCCAGTGGACGTAGGGTGCGGAGTTGATTTTCCGAATGGCGAGGATGCCGCCGGTTCCGGGATTGTCCTTCAATTGGAAGGAGCAGGTGCGATTTGCAAGTTCATTGCCGTATCCGATGGTCAGGGTGGAGACGGTGCCGACGACGCTGTTGTAGATTTGCGCGGAAGCGGAGCCGTCCTGCATCAACGCGATGGTCTGGTTGCGCCCGCCGAGATCCAGGAAGGAATTGCCGATGATGCGCAGCGGTCCGGTCAAACCGTTGGGTGACGGGAAGCCGATCGTTCCGTTGCCCGCGAGGCGAATGCCGCCATTGCCGCAGTCAATGCGAGTGGAGCCGGAGTAGGTGTTGGATCCGGTCAAAATCCAAACGCCGCCCGAACCATTGCCGGCGTTGTTGAGTTGGACGATGCCGATTTGATAACCGGGGCCGCCGTTGAAGTTGTTGTTGGTGGAAAGCACGCCGTTGTTGCCGTCGGCGATGACGCCGGCGAACGTCTT
>WBZT01000698.1_pt1 | contig 26330 bp, 17 predicted proteins | sample 5204241 | NCBI WGS metagenome assembly WBZT01 (sample SAMN12344358, study PRJNA552823) | activated sludge metagenome | biome: Activated sludge suspended growth; feature: Nitrification reactor; material: Wastewater; isolation source: activated sludge from nitrification reactor of wastewater... | reverse complement strand
CCTTGGCGTTGCGGTCGGGATTCGCCTTGAGTTCGAGCAAATCGGCCTGAAGCAGGATCATTTCGAGCAATTTGTCCACGCCCTGTTTGGTCAGCGCGGAACAATCCACGAAAATCGTTTCGCCGCCCCAATCGTCCGGCACGAGGCCCTTTTCCTGCAACTGCTGGCGAACCTTCATCGGATTCGCGTTCGGATGGTCGCATTTATTGACCGCCACGAGGATGGGAACTTTCGCGGCTTTCGCGTGGTTCAACGCTTCGACCGTCTGCGGCATCACCCCATCGTTCGCCGCGACGACGAGCACGACGATGTCCGTGACGTTCGCGCCGCGCGCGCGCATGGAACTGAAGGCCGCGTGACCGGGCGTGTCCAGGAACGTGATTTGTTGCAGTTCGTTTTTCCGCTCGGGATGCGGGAAAGAAATCGTGTAAGCGCCGATGTGCTGGGTGATACCGCCGGCTTCGCCCGCGGCGACGTTGGCCTTGCGGATGACGTCGAGCAGCGACGTTTTGCCGTGGTCAACGTGACCCATGATCGTGACGACCGGCGGGCGCGGCTTCAATTGCTCCGCTTTGTCCTCCAGGTCAACTTCAGCCTTCTTGGCCGGGGCATGTACCTGGCCTTCGCCCTTGGCGCGTTTTTCGACCTCAAACTTGATGCCGTACTTGGCGCAAACCTGCGCGGCGATTTTTTCATCAATGGCCTGATTGACATTGGCGAAGACGCCGACCTCCATCAGGTCCGCAATGATCTTGAACGGCTTTTGCTTGAGTTGCTCGGCCAGCTCGCGAACTACGATCGGCGGCTTGATGACGATGACCTGAGCGCCTTCGGGCAACACCAACCGCGGCGTGGTTTTGGCTGGCTCGGCGGGTTTGGCCGGCCCGGAGGGACGCTGGCCGGGGGCAAATCTACCGCCCGGACCGGGCCCCGGGCCACGACCGGGACCACGAGGATCACCACGCCGGCCTTGATCTCCACGCGCCGGTTCCGCGGGACGCGCCGGCAACTTGACACTCCCGACTCGGTCGCCAGGTTTTGGCGCGGGCTTCTGCGCCAATTGAATGAAACCAACTTTTTCACCAACCTTCGGCTTGGGAGGTTCGGGCGGAGGCGGAGGCGGTACCGGGGCAACCGGTTTCGGTGGCGAGGCCGGTTCTGTCGCCGGTTCGACCAACGGGGGCGGCTCGACCGGAGCTTCGGCTGCCGGCGGCGCGCTGGGTGGAGATTCCGGTTTGACCTCGATCACCGGCTCCAGCACGGGCGGCGGGGGCGGCGGTGGGGGGGGGGGGGGCGGCGGTGCGGTGACAACGACGATTGGCTCCGGGGGCGGCGGCGCGGGTGGTTGCGGTGCCACCGGCACGGCCCCGATCTCCGGGTGCTCCTTGCGGATCTCACCTTCGAGATATTCCGCTGTGATCTTGTCGAGGGAACTGGAAGGGACCTTAGCGGCAGCAATGCCCAACGCTTTCGCTTTGGCCAGGATTTCTTTGTTCTCCAGGCCGAGCTTCTTCGAGATGTCGTAAATGCGTACGGGCATAATGCTTCCAAACCACGAACCGCTGCTGGAACAAAGCCTTCATGGCCGATTCCAGCGGATCAAAAAACGCGCCGCGATCCTCATAACGGGCCGCCTCATGCGGGCGCAACGTCCCCGCCAAGCTGAATCTTCCGGCGGTCGGCTTCCGATCGAGCCGCCTGCAATACTTCGTTGGCAGCCTCGCCGATTTGCGGAATGTCACGCAAATCACTTTCATCCGCTTGCAACAAATCTTCCAGCCGGGTCAATCCCGCGTGAACCAGCGCGTCCGCCTGCTCGCGCAGAATGCCGGGAATCGCCGCCAGGGATTCCACCGCCTCGGCCACCTTCTCGTCAAAACCCTTCGTTACCACCACCTCCGCCTCGATATCCACCTGCCAACCGGTGAGCTTCGAGGTCAAACGCGCATTCTGGCCACGCTTGCCGATGGCCAGCGAAAGCTGGTCCTCGCTGGTCACAATCCGCACGACATGGTTGACTTCATCAATCTCAAACGCCTTCAGCTTGGCCGGGCTGAGCGCGTTCGTGACGAAATCGCGGATGTTCGGCGACCACTTGATGATGTCCACCTTCTCGTTGTTGAGTTCGCGGACGATGTTCTTCACCCGCTGGCCCCGCAAGCCAACACACGCGCCGACCGGGTCCACCTTTTCATCCCGCGTCCAGACCGCGAGCTTGGTGCGGAATCCCGCCTCGCGTGCGATCCCCTTGACTTCGATCGTGCCGTCACTGATCTCCGAGACTTCCAACTGAAACAGCTTGATGACGAAACGCGGGTCCGAGCGGGAGAGGATGATATCCGGCCCGTGCGGCCCCTGCTCGACCGCCTTGACGTAACAGCGAATCCGTTCGCCGACCTGGTATTCCTCCGTGGGCACGCGCTCGCGGTTCGGCAGGAGGGCTTCATACTTGCCGAGGTCAACGATCACGTCGGAACGATCAAAACGGCGCACCGTGCCGCTGATGATGTCGCCGACGCGATCCTTGAACTCGGTGAAGATCAACGCCTTTTCAGCCCGGCGAATCTGCTGCATCAGCGCCTGCTTCGCATATTGGGACGCGATGCGGCCAAAGCCCGCCGGGGTCACTTCCTTCTCAATTTCCTCGCCTACCTGGGCGTCCGGCTTGATCCGGCGCGCGTCGAAAACCGAAATCTGGTCGTGCTTCGAGATGACTTTCTCGGAAACCACCAGCCGCGCAAAAGCCTGAATGTCACCAGACTTAGGGTCAATTTGGACCCGCAACTCACGTGCGGGACCAACCGCCTTCTTGGCGGCAGACAAAAGCGCTTCCTGCACCGCCCCGACGAGTACGTCGCGGCTGATGCCCTTCTCCCGCTCCCAGAACTCGAGAACTGCTAAAAAGTCTGCATTCATACGCTCAAGACGGCCACCCCACCCGGGGAACAAAAAAGTCGGCAGATTTTATTCTTCCGACTTTCGCGAACTGGCGAACGCCAGCAATCTTTACCGTTCCATGAAAACCTAAAGAATGAGCACCTAAGGCGTCAAGCCTCAAATCCTTGAAATCCCAGCGGTTTCAAGCGGACGCGGCTCTCCCATTCAAGCCGCCCGGCCAGATTCAGGGCGCGTAGGGATACTTGCCCGTGCCGGAGTAGGTCTGGACGTAATACGGCACGTCCAAAGCCAGGGTCGGCGGCGGCCAATAGAAAGGTGATTGGGTGTAAGGCGGCGGATTCAATTCCGATCCGAGTGTGTCGTCCCCGGGAATGACCGACGCGCCCGAAGTCCAGCCGTTCACGAAGGCGCAGTTGTTCGTGATATTCCCTGTCGCTTTAAGCCAGCCAGGATGGCTGCCGGGCGTGCCGGTCACGAACCGTTCCCACGGATTCTGGACGCCCAGGAAGTAGTTGTGCTCGACGAGCACCTCCGCGTCCAGCCGCGTGCGAACGCAATAGTTGTTGCCGACACAGTCGTAGTAATTGTTGAAGACGTGCGCCCGCCCGAACCGCACGGATGGCATCCGTTCGCGGCAGTACGGGCCATACCAGTTGTGGTGAAAGGTGACGTGGTAATTCGCCGCGTCGTCGCTGTCACTGGAGCCAAGTAGATTGACGAACTCGTGGTTCACCACGCCCGCCGCCACCGGCGCGTAGGAAAACTTGCACCACGACACGGTCACGTAATCCGCGCCCTTGGTCACATCCACGGAACCGTCCCGGCAATCGAAGAAGGTGCAATGATCCACCCAGACGTTGCGACCCCGACCGTGACCGCTCTCGTCAATCGTCACCCCGTCCGCCTGCGAATGGTTGGTGGCGCTGAAGTAGAGGTTGGCGATGATGATGTTCGTGCCCCCCACCCGCAGCCCCGCGCCGTACAACGCCGCGTCCGTGCCGTCGCCGACGATCGTCTTGTCGTAGCCTTCCACGTAACAATAATCCTCGCTGGCCACCAGCGCGCCTTGCACCCGGATGATCAACGGCCCGGCCTGCCGCACCGCCGCCCGCAACGCGGCGTACGTCGTGACAACCGTCTCCGTTCCACCGGCACCGCCCGTGACCCCGGCATAGGCTGCCCAGCCGAGCAAATTCGTCTCGGGCAACCCGGTCGGCACTGGGTTGACCGTGAGCGCCGCATCCCGGCTGGTGGCGGAACCGAACGCATTCGTCACCACCACGCGATAGTTGCCGGCGTCGTTCGTGGAAAGTCCACTCACCGTCAGGGTCGCGCTCGTGCCGCCCACCACCGGCGAATTCGTGTTGAAGAACCACTGGTAACCGAGCGGCGCGGTGCCCGTGGCCGTGACGACAAAAATCGCCGTGCCGCCCGCGTTGTTCGTCTGGTCCTGGGGCTGTGCGGTGATGTCCGGTGCGACGTTGCCCACGCCCAGCATGACGGCGGTGCTGTTGACATTGCCGGCCGGATTGGCGACGGCGACAGAGTAGTTGCCCACGTTTCCCGCCTGCGCGTTGCTGATCGTGAGCGCGGAGGTCGTCGCGCCCGGAATCGGGCTGCCATTGAAGAACCACAGATACTGCAACTGCGGCCCGGTGGCGGTGACGGTGAACGTGACCGGCGCTCCCGGCGAAACAATCTGACTCGCCGGTGGAATACCGATGGACGGCGGCTCAAGCTTCGTGACGTTGTCGCCTGTGCGCAGCCGGTAAACCGCGTGGGGCAGCGCGGGCGAAACCGGATTCGTAAACGCCACTTCACCACCCGCGCCCGCGTTCTGGTAGGCGACGATCAACCAGTTGGTCTGCTCGCGCCCCGCGTCGCTCGAACCGAGGATCTGCGTGAACCCGCCCGGTTGATCCGTGCTGCCCGCCACACGAAAACCCGCCTGCGTCATCACCGCCTGCGTGATCACCAGGCCGCTCACCACCGGCGTATCCGTAATGGAAAACGTTCCGCTCACCGCCGCCGCCAGCCCCGCGCCGATGCCCGAAGCCGTCGCGGTCAACTGCTTGCCTGTGCCGGTAGCATCAATGCTCAAATCGCCAAACGTCGCCTGGCCGCTGGCGTCGGTGTCGCGCGTCAGCGTGCCGGTCAACGTGCCGCTGCCAGTCGTGAGGGCGAGCGTCACCGGCACGCCATTGGACGCCGCCGCCGCGCCGCTCGCATCCTGCACCTGGACGACGACCGGGTTCATCGTCGTGCCGACCTGCGCGCTGGCCGGCTGCGTCGTGAAGCCAAGTTTCGTTCCTGTCACCGGGCCGCCGGCGGGCACGACCTCCGCCCAGGTTCGGCCCACGCGGAATTCATCCACGAACATCACACTGCCCGCGCCCGCGCTGGTCACCAGTTGGAAATAATCCAGCGACGGCGGCTCGGTCGCACCCGTCGCACCGCCGAGCGACGCCGGCGCCGTGGCCGCACCGAAATCCGCGCTGCTCGGGTCCACCCACAAGTCCACGCGGTCGTTGCCGGCCTGAAACGTGTAGCGCGCCACGACCAGGTGCGTGCCGGCGGAGAGATCGTTGCCGATGACGAAGCCCGGCGCGGAACTCTTCTTGCCAATGCCCACGCGCGGCCCGCTGGTGACGAAGATCCCGCACTGGGGCGATCCCTGGCTGGACAAGTTGTTGTCGAGGTAGCCGATCACCTCGTTTCCAGCGGGCGCGGTCTGGACGTTGAGCAGGAACGAGACAAAAACCGTCGCGCCGTCCGCCGCCGGAACGGAATCGTACTGGAGCACACACCGTCGGGACGTGCCGCTGGGCGCGCGGCGGACGCCCTTCGCCGATGCCGCCGGAAATCCCGCCGGCGCCGTGAGCGCGGCGGCGTTCGACACCGCGATCTCAAACGTGCTGCTGCCGTTGCCCACCACCCAGGTCGGCGTGGCGACCGCGTTCAAATTGCCGTCCGCGTAGCTGAACGGGTCGTGAAAAGGAAGCGTGACGGCGAAGGCTGCCGGCGCGAGCGCAAGCATCAGGACGCCTGGCAGCCGACGAAGAGTGAGTGGTTTCATGGTTCGGGCCGATCTGCCACCATGCTCCTTCGCCGAGGAAACCGCGTAAAGCCGGCACGCCGACGAATTCCGGCAATGCGACTTGAAATATGTGAACCGCTTTGGCGCGCCGGTCGTCCCGAGACGCGCCGGATCGGAGACCGGCGCTCCTACACCGCGACAATATTCACCAGCTTCTTCGGCACGACGATGACCTTCTTGATCGTCTTGCCGGCGACGAATTGCTGCACTTTTTCGTTCTTCAACGCTAGCGCTTCGAGTTCGGCGTTCGTCGCTGTGAGCGGGACTTTGATCACATCGCGCAACTTGCCGTTCACCTGCACCGGAATCTCAATCTCGTTTTCGATGAGCAACGCGGCATCAAACTTCGGCCACGGCGCGTAGGTGAGTGACGGTGCGATTTGCCCGAACGTGGAATGCAGCCGCGCCCACAACTCCTCCGCCAGATGCGGCGCAAAGGGCGCGAGCAATTGCAGGAACGGCTTCAGAACGCTCACCGGTTTGTTCTGCCAGGTATTGGCTTCGTTCGAGAAGACCATCATCGCGGAGATGGCGGTGTTGAAGCGCATTGCGTCGAGGTCTTCGGTGACTTTCTTGATGCAGGCATGCAACGCCTTCAACTGCGCCGGGGTCGGGGCTGCGTCAGTGATCGCGCCGTCGAGCAGGATGTGATCGAGCAATTCGGGCGTGGGCGCGGTGGCGGTGGTTTCCGCCTGCTCGAAGGTGGTCTCGGACTTTTCATCCACGAACAAGCGCCACACGCGGCCGAGGAAGCGATACACGCCTTCAACGCCTCGCGTGTTCCACGGTTTGGTGTCCTGCAAAGGACCCATGAACATCTCGTAAAGCCGGAACGCGTCCGCGCCGAACTCCTTCAAGATGTCGTCGGGGTTCACCACGTTGCCGCGCGACTTCGACATCTTTTGCCCGTCTTCGCCGAGGATGAGGCCCTGGTTGACGAGCTTGAAGAACGGTTCGGGCGTGGAGACGTAGCCGAGGTCGAACAGGACTTTGTGCCAGAAACGCGCGTACAGCAGGTGAAGGACAGCGTGCTCGGTGCCGCCGACATACAAATCAACTCCCGGTGTAGCAGCGGACGTGAGTCCGCTCTGACTGCCTTTTGAATGGAGCGAACTTACGTTCGCTGCTACAGGAGCGGAGCCCATCCAATAGCTCTCCGCATCATTGCCAACGAACGTGGCGGAGTTTTTCGCATCAAGATAACGGAGATAATACCAGCACGAGCCGGCCCATTGGGGCATGGTGTTCGTCTCGCGCGTCGAGCCGTCGGGAAGCGTGACCCAATCCTTCGCGCGGGCCAGGGGCGGTTCGCCGGTGGCGGTGGGTTTGTAATCCTCAAGCGTCGGTGGCAGCACGGGCAAGGCGCTTTCGGGCAGCGACTCGTGGCAGGGATTTCCCCCGGCGTCCTTCTTCCAAACGATCGGAAACGGCTCGCCCCAGTAACGCTGGCGGCTGAAGAGCCAGTCGCGGAGCTTGTAGTTGATGGTGCGCTTGCCGAGGCCCTTGGCTTCGAGCCAGTCGGTGATTTTCTTTTTGGCTTCTGCGGTGGGCAACTCGTTTATGTCGCAACGCTCACCGGCCGGATCTTTCAAACGCCATCCCGACGGCGGAGATTCAAAGGTAATTCCGTCGTCGCAAAACGCCTCTTCCACCGGCCCAATCGCTCCACCAATCTGCTTTCCATCTGGAAGCGTGATCGGTTTCAAATCCTTCGGAAGGACGACTTGCACGATGGGCAAATTGAATTTCGTGGCGAACTCGAAGTCGCGCGTGTCGTGCGCAGGCACGGCCATAATTGCACCAGTGCCGTAGCTGGCGAGAACGTAGTCGGCGATCCAGATGGGAATCTTTTCGCCGTTGACGGGATTGATGGCGTAAGCGCCGATGAAGACGCCCGTTTTTTCTTTGGCGAGTTCCGTGCGCTCCAAGTCGCTCTTCTTCGCGACTTCGGCGCGATAGTTGAAAACGTTGTCGCTCGTCGCGATTTTATCCACCAGCTTGTGCTCTGGCGCGAGCACCATGTAAGTCGCGCCGAACAGTGTGTCCGGACGCGTTGTGAAGACTCGAATTTTTTCATCCAGGCCGACGATTTGGAAATCCACTTCCGCTCCCTCGCTGCGCCCGATCCAGTTCCGCTGCATTTCCTTGAGCGAATCGCTCCAGTCTATTGTATCGAGGTCCTTCAGCAATCGCTCGGCGTAGGCGGTTATGCGGAGCATCCATTGGCGCATGGGCTTGCGAGTGACGGGATGGCCGCCAACTTCGCTCTTGCCGTCCACGACTTCCTCGTTTGCCAACACTGTGCCGAGTGCTGAACACCACCACACCGGTGCGTCGGTCACATAGGCGAGGCGATGAGAATCAACCAAACGCCTGGTCGCGTCCTGCGGTTCTTTGGCAAGAAGTTGATAGGCCAGCCATTCACTCTCATTCTTCGAGATTTCTTTTGGGAGCTTGTTTGTCCTATGAGCCTCAAGGAGTTGTTCAAGTTTCGCTCGAAGTGTTTCAATCGGCTCCGCCTTGTTCGTCTCCGGATTGAACCACGAGTTGTAAAGCTTCAGAAAAATCCACTGCGTCCACCGGAAATAATCCGGATCGGTAGTGGCCAGTTCGCGCGACCAGTCGTAGCTGAAGCCGAGGCTTTTGATCTGGCGCGTGAAGTTGGCGATGTTTTCCTCGGTGGTCTTGCGCGGATGCTGGCCGGTCTTGACGGCGTATTGCTCAGCGGGCAGGCCGAACGAATCCCAACCCATCGGATGCAGGACGTTGAAGCCGCACGCGCGGCGGTAGCGCGCGAGAATGTCCGTAGCCGTGTACCCCTCCGGATGCCCGACGTGCAAGCCCGCGCCGCTGGGATACGGGAACATGTCGAGGATGTAGAACTTCGGCGGCAATTGCGGCGCGGCAGCCAGCCCGGAAACGCCGTGGCGCGAGGCGAACGGATGGTCGGCGGGGATTTCCTCGCCCGGATTCCACGCGCGAAAAGTCTGTTGCTGCTCCCAAGCCTGTTGCCACTTGGGTTCGATCAGGTGAAACGGATATTGTCGTCGGCTGCCTGCCATAGAGCGGGAGATAGTGGGGAAAGCGGCGGGAGCGGGCAATGTTGGAGTTGCGCGGCCACGTCCGGCTGCGATGATTTGGCTTGCTCAAGCGCGGGTGAATGCGTATCTCAAGCTGGCCCGAACGGCAGTGCCCGGGTGGCGGAATTGGCAGACGCGCTAGATTCAGGTTCTAGTGAGTAACATCGTGCAGGTTCAAGTCCTGTCCCGGGCACCAAATTGGAATCCTCTCAAAAGGCCGCATTTCCCCTGAAAAAGCCCGTAAAAACGGGTGTTTTCCCCGGTTCATTGCTTCGGCTCATTGCGGCCAACTTCGGTCAACTTTATCCCCTTTTTCCGTCACCGAACGTCACCGAACGTCACCGGATTAGTCTCCACAAATCACATTCAAACTAACTGGAAAACAAGATGAAACCACAACAAGCCATTCCCCTGCTCTCCACTGCTGCCCCGGCGGCCTTAGCTGTCTCTCCGCTTGCCCTCGTTGGGGTGCTGATCGGTGCCGGATTGCTCTGGTTACTCACCAAGGAAGATGCGGCAGAAGCGAGCCCAGTGCCGCCTGAATCCGCGCCAGAGCAAGCGGTGCCGTTGGCGGAAGAATTCAACGAGAGCACCGCTGCTGCCGATAATGACGCCAGCGAGCCGGCGCCACCCTTTCCAAACGCGCCTGCCAAGCGAATCACCCGCGAAGATTTGGCAGAGGCGCTGGAATACGGGGCGCGACGATTTCCACGCAAGATTGCCGTAGAATCACTTCAAGCTCTCGGCTTCCGCAAGACGGCGGCTTACAAAGCACTTTCCCCGGGCAGTAAGTTCGGAAGCCTAATGGAATTCACGCCGGACGGCCTTATCGGATGGAAGGGCTGAGAATCAAGGACGTGGCCAGCGGCGTGACTATTTGATTAAGGAAACGGCAGGATGCTTGATCCGTTCGTCCAACGTCGCGAACTTCATCCCATGCCGCGCCGCGAGTTCTGCCAAGTAGCAATCGGTAACTTCATCCGATTTCGTCGGCTTGGATTCCAGCGCGGGCAAATCATCGGCGATGCGACTGGCTTCCCGCTCTTCAAGGAACCGCTGCAACAACTCGCGCGCCTTGGCCATCGGTGCGCCGATGGTCGCCTTGGGATGGGTGCTGATGCGGATGAAACCCAATTCAACGAGGGGACAAACGGCAATGGCTTTTCCCTCTATCCACTTAAACGCCCGCTCATGTAACGGGTGATTGTCCCAAATCGTCGCCAGCAGGACGTTGACATCCAGCAAGTGCGTCATGGGAATTCAACCAAAGCTTCCTGCAAGGCCGCCGGGTCAATGGCGTGGTCCAGCTTGCCGACAGTATAGCCGCCCTTCTTTTTGATCTTCACGCTCGCCGGACGCGATTGCACCGGCGCCAACCTTGTCAGGATGAACTTGTCGTTGCCGTAAGCCTGCAAATCAAATCGTTCGCCCGGTTTCGTTGGTAACGTCACCCGCTTTTTATTGTCCGCAACTACGGTCATGGTGGGATTATCCTACCAGCCTGAAAAATCGTCAAATCGTTTTGGCCTGCTATTCCGTGCCTGGCCCATTCACGCGCGGAACTTCCCTGCCCCGGCTTTTCGCGCGCGGCCTAGCGTTTCAAGCGTCTTGAGGATTTCCGCCACATCGGCGGGCTTGGCGCGGGCGAACTGCTTTGCCAACTCGCCAGGCGCGACGGGTGCGGCGGCGGCGTGCATGGCAGCTTCAACGGCCTGAACGCGCTCCGGCAATGATTTCGGCCATGCGGTTTTGCCTTTGCGTTTGGCGGGCGCGGCCTTGGCCTTGGCTTTCTTCTCCGGCTTGGCTTCCAGTTTGATTTCTTGCTGGCCTTTGGCTTGGTATTCAGGGCGGAGCCAGTGGATCACGCCGCGCTTTTCTTCTTCGGCGCGTTCGGCGTTCAAGGCAACCAAGCGTTCCAAGATTTCCGCGTCGGTCAAATCTTTGGGCCAGCCGTAGGCGGCGGACACGGCGGCGTCGAGATCGTCGTGCAAACTTTTGAGAGTGGAAACCAGTCCCCGGTCGTGGATGAATTTTTCCTTTTCCGTGAGCGATTGCCCGGCGCGGATTTTTTCGAGGACGTTGTAAAGGCCGGTGAGCGTGACGCCGTGTTTGGCTTGCGCCTGTTTGCGGTGCGCGTCCAACGCTTCCGCCAATTCGCGGATGCGCGCTTGCTCGCCTTCCCCGCACAACGGAAACGGAAACGGTTCAAAGCAAGTCGTATTTACATAAACGGGGCGATCTTCAAGTGTGCTGGCGTTTGCTGAAGCCCATGCAAGGTGGATCCGACTTGAAAGAACACCCAAAATAAATGCGTCATCACATGCGACAATTCGCAATTTCTGATCTGGCAAAATTTCAGCGGGTAGAAAACTAAATACGCGATGCTTTGCCGTTTCCGTGGTGCAAACATAGCGGCGCAGATTGTTCAGCGCATCTCTCATCACGGAACGTGGTTCGGCAAAAATCCACCAATTATCGCGATACGATGCCCGTTTGTTTTGGTCGCGCTCTGGCTTGACCAAAGTTAAAATCCGCTGAAAAGCAGCCGGAAACTTTTCTCGGACTTCTTTTTCGGAAAGACCATAAAGATCAATAACAAGCGCATCACGTGGCGTATCCGTAATGTCCTTGCCATTGCGGTATTCTCGGATGTGTTGCCGTAATTCTGGAACTTTACCTAGTCCAAGTCCTTTCGCTTCGTCGCGACTGACAACAAACCCCATTCCGTGAAGTTTAACGCCCATGTGAATGAGGCCCTCGTTCGCGCGAAGTGGAATTGCAGAAGCGACTTTGCTTTCTGTTGTCAAATCAGCAGAAATCTTCCCACGTCGCGTATCGAATGATACTTTCGCCGAACCGTCCGCCTGTTCTGTCTCCGTTTTCACTTCAAGTAATTCACCAATTTGCTCGCTCGGCACGCCAACGGTCATGGCAATCCGCACGGCTGCGCCGTCCGTCGTGTCCACCCACGGGTGATCTGGAATAGCAAACACCAGCGAGAGCGGCGGTTTGGCGGAAAGATGATGTTGCACCACGCGCCGAGCGAATGTCTGGCGCAAACTGTTCGTGGTGATGAGGCCAAAGCGCGGCGCTTTTCCGGTGCGGACCAGTTCCGCCGCTTTGTGCCACCAATACAAAACAAAATCAGCAGATTCCGGCACGTCAGGATATGCGGCGCGGAGCGTTTCCGCATAGCCGTCGCCCAAATCTTCACGAAGCTTGCGTGTGCCGATGAACGGCGGATTGCCGACGATGAAATCCGTTTGCGGCCATGCCGCCGGGCGTGGGTTTTTGTAAGTGAGCAACGGCACGCGCTTGGTTTCGTCCGGCACGTCGCGCCCCGTCACCAGATCGCGTTTCATGCTCCGGCGGTCCCAAACGGTTTTCACATTTCCGGCTTCATCGCGCGCCGGTTGCGGCTCGCCGTCGTATTCCAGCACGGCGTCGCGGCATTGGATGTTTTTGAAATTCTTCAGCACCGGCTCGGCGGGCATCGTCTGGCCGCGCGTGCGGAAGTGCCATTGCAGGTAGCCAATCCACAAAACCATTTCGGCAATGGACGCGGCGCGCGGATTGATTTCGAGGCCGAGAAATTGGTGCGGGTCAACGGTGTGTTCCGTCCCCATTTCCAATTTGAAACTTTCGCCGAACTGCCCGGCAAAATCCAAGACTTCGCCCTCCAACCGTTTGAGATTTTCCAGCGTGACGTAAAGGAAATTTCCCGAACCGCACGCCGGATCAAGCACCTTCAAATCACAAAGCCGCCGGTGAAAATCATTGATGGTTTTCCGCGCCTTATCAATTTCCCCGCGCTTGCCAAGTTGCACGGCGGCGGCGCGGACGTTTTCCCATTCGGCACGGAGTGGTTCAATGACCGTCGGCAAAACGAGGCGTTCCACGTAACTGCGCGGCGTGAAGTGCGCGCCCAGCTTGTGCCGCTCGCCTTCGCCACCCAGCGCGCGTTCCAACAGCGTGCCGAAAATCGCCGGTTCAACGTGTTTCCAATCCAATGCAGCGGCGGCTTTCAAAATGCCAAGCTGCGTGCCGTTCACGGGCAACACGGTGTTGTCGGCAAACAAGCCGCCGTTGAAGCGAAGCAATTTGCGGCGGAGAATGACGGAGATTTCCTTGCTGCGGCCCTCGTTCATTTCCGCAAACAGCGTGCGGAGCATGGTTTCAAAACCGTCGCCGTTGGCGGGCAGGCTGTTCAGCAACGCGGAAAAGCCGGGCTTGCCCTGGTCGTTGGGCAGCAAGCCGACATCTTCCGCGAACATGCAAAACAGGCAGCGCGTGAGAAATTCGGCGACAACTTTGGGGGCGTGCTTTTTCTCAAAAGACTTGGCGAGTTCGGCAAGGTGCTTGGCCACTTCACGCGTGACTTCTGCGCTCCGCTTGGACGGATCAAGGCTTTGCGGCTCGGTCCAAATCTGTTTGAGCCGTTCGCGGATTTTTTCTTCCCGCAACTGTTCCAACCGGATGCGATACGTGAGCGGGTCCGGGAATGGCTGATGAGCGCGGCCCGTCAGGGAGAAATCGGCGCGGACTTCGATAACGTGGCCAATATCCACGACCAACAGAAACGGCGGCGCCGGTTCATCCGTCGGCAGGGCGCGGACGTAATCGCGGGCCTGAACGTATGCCTTGAGCATGGCATCGTCCCAGCGGTCAGTGTCGCGCACGGGCTGGCCGGTTTTCTTGCGCTTGTCCGCGGCGCCGATTTCCACGGCGGAGAGTTCCAACGTAGTTTGCTCCGCGACTTTCTCCTGAAACTTTTTGGATTCGAGAATGAAGCAGGCGCGTTTGTAGAGATCAATGCGGCCTTCCTTGGTGGAGCCGTCGGCTTGAACGTCTTTGACGTGAAATTCAAAGGTGTAGCTGCCCTGCCGTTGGTTGCCCGGTTGCGCGACTTCCAACAAGTCGCAAAGCTCCAAGAGGAATTGCTGACTGATGGATTGCTCGGACGCGGTGGCGCCATTTCCAGTGCGAAATGAAATCTTCGACGTTCCGCGTCGGCATGGCGCGGAGATTATGCAGGCGGCAACCGAGTGGCGAGAACGGAAATCAAGTCCGCTCGCGGGCACCAACCTCCGAATTGCCGATTGCCGAGTTCGGATTTCAGATTTCAGATTTGCCACTTCACCGGCACGGTCATTTTCTTCCCGAAACGGTTGTGGTAATGCAACTGTCTTTGATGCACTCCGTGTTCATGAACCATCTTCGTCAACTTCACGTCGTAACAGCAGTACTCCGCAATCTCGAGCAACTTGCCTTCCTTGAACCACTGGATCGCTTGCAAACCCTCGGCAGTCTTCTCCACGCCGAAGGTCGCCGTCGCGATGGAATCGAGCGAGAGGCGGTGCTGCAACGTGTTCGCCAGGTCCACCATCATGTCGAGCGTGGGGAGTTGCGTGAGATCGAACGGCGTGTAGCCGTGCAGCACTTCGTAATCGAAGCGCAGGATGTTGAAGCCGACCACCAGGTCGGCGCGCTGCAAATCCGTGAGCAGGTCGTTGACCTGTTTCTCGCTGTAAATGCGGTAGTCGCCGCGCGCGGTGCTGTAGGTCACGCCCACGCTCATCTTCATCCGGCTGATCTTGTCCCAGCCGCCCACTTCGTCGGCCGACTGCTGCGTTTCGAGGTCAAAATAAACGATGTTCTTCGCCATGCGCGGCAACCATCAAACCCGCGCGGCGGTCAGGAAACAAACTCAATCTTCGCCGGAGCGCTTTTTGCGCGGCGGGTGCGCGCCGCTTAAACAACTTGAACCCCAAACCGCCCACGCTAGGCTGCGGCCATGCTGGAAGCCGATACCGCCGGGTTGATCGAACCGGGGCGTCCCGCGCGCTCACGCCGCGGCTTTTACCAGCGTTATCTCAATTTCGTCGGGCGGCAGATTCTCGCGTTCGCGCGCGGCCTGCACGGCGTGGGCGCGTTTGCGTTGATCACGCTGGGCGTAGGCTTGAGAAAATTCCGCGTCGCCCGGCGCGTGGTGTGGCCGCTGGCGGCCGGCGAAACCGCGCGCGCCGGGCTGCGGTTGCTCCCGATGTTCCTCTTCGTTTCCCTAGCGCTGGGCTTCCTGATCATCGGGCAGACGGTTTCGTTCCTGACGCGCGTGGGCACGACGCAACTGCTCGGTTCGGTGATGGTGATCGTGGTGGTGCGTGAGTTGGGGCCGTTGCTGACGGCGTTCCTGGTGCTGGCGCGGGCCGGCAGCGCCAACGTGATGGAACTCGGCACGGCGCGCGCGCTGGGCGAGGTGGAGGCGCTGGAGGCGTTGGGCATTGATCCCGTCCATTTCCTGGTGGTGCCGCGCGTGGCGGGCATGATGGCGGGCGTGTTTTCGCTGACGGTGTATCTGATCCTCGGCGCGCTGTTCAGCGGTTATCTCTGGGCGTTCATCCAGGACGTGCCGCTGTTGCCGGGGGAATACTTCAGCCAACTGGCCGGCGCGTTGAGCTACCTGGATTTCATTCTGCTGGGGCTCAAGACCTGCGCGTTCGGCTTCATCATCGCCATCACCACCTGTTACCACGGGCTGGCGCAACCGCTGCAACTCGATGAAGTGCCGCGCGCCACGGTACGGGCGGTCGCGCAAAGCGTGATCGGCTGCGTGCTGGTGGATGCGCTGTTCATCATCATTTACCTGGCCGCCTGATGTCCGAGACGCTGCAATTCATTCCGGCCATCGCGATGCGCGACGCGGCGGCCAATTCGCATCGCGACCCGGCGCAGACTGTCGTGAGCGGCGTGAACTGGCACGTGAACCCGGGTGAACTCTGGGTCCTGGCCGGGCCGCAACGCTCCGGCAAAAGCGACTTCCTGATGATGACCTGCGGCCTGACGGCACCCACCGCCGGCACATATCACTTCCTCGGCGAACCCATGCCCATCTACGAGGACGAACGGCTGGCGCACCGGCGCAAGCTCGGATTCGTTTTCGACAGCGGCCAACTATTCACCCGGCTGACGGTCGCCGAGAACGTGGCGCTGCCGATTCAGTATCATTTCGATCTCGACCGCGCGGAAGCCGAAGCCCGGCTGCGCACCATGCTCGACCGGCTGGAGCTGGCCGAGCGCGCGCATAATTACCCGGCCAGCCTCGCCCGCAACTGGCAGAAGCGCGCGGGCCTGGCGCGGGCGCTCATGCTGCAGCCGGAGGTGCTGCTGGTGGACAATCCACTGGGCGGCCTGGACAGCCGGCACGCCGCGTGGTGGCTGAATTTTCTGGAACAATTGTGCGCGGGCCATAGCCTCCATGACGGTCAGCCGATGACGGTGATCGTGACGACAGACGACCTGCCCCGGATGGTGAGCGGTTTGCGCAAGCGCTGCCGGTTTGCCGTGCTGAGCGCGGGGAAACTCCGCGTGATCGGCGACCGCGCAGAGTTGCTCGCGAGCCGCGACCCGGAAGTCCGCGAGCTGCTGGCGGGCGAGGAAGCGAACCGCGCCGATTGACCCAACGACATGGCCCTGCAAGACCTGACCCCCCAACTCCGCACCCGGTTGAATCGCGTCGAGAAAGCCGTGGGCTGGTTTGTTTTTCTGGCCACAGCGCTGCTGGTCTTCGGGTTCGGTTATTACATTTACAAGACCGCGAAGCGCAAAGGCTGGTTCATTCCGCGCGCGCCTTACTACACCTATACCGACCGCGCCACGGGTCTCAAAGCCGGCGATCCCGTGGTGCTCATGGGATTTGAGATCGGCCAGATCACCCGCATAGACACGATGCCGCCGTGGTCCTACTTCAACGTGTATGTGGAATTTGAAATCAAGGAACCCTACAACGGCTATCTGTGGACCGGCCACCGGGGTTCGCGCGCCAAGGTGGCGACCGCCGACCTGCTGGGAAAGCGCGTACTGGAAATCACGAAAGGATTGGATGGTTATCCCGCCTACAGCTTCCATCCCATGAGGGAAATCAGCGTCAACGAGGCGCGCATGGAGGGCCGCCCCGAGCGCTGGCAGTTTGCGAGCGAATATTCCGACAACCGCCACACGAATCCCATCGTGAAGGCGCTGTGGCCCGTGAACAAAACCAACCTTGCCGCGCTGGTCGAAGCCGGCGTCAAGTCCATCCTCGTGCTCGAAACCAACGAAACGCGAAATGCGCCGGTGGTCGTATGGGATGACTTGGCGGGGCGCTACACCAACTTCATCGCCAAGCCGATTCCCGAGAAACAAATCGAAGCCAACACCTATTGGCTCCTCGCCGATGAAACGCCGGCCATCACCGAGCGCTTGGAAAGCATCGTCGAGCAGGTGCAAACGGCACTGCCGGGCATTTTCAAGCTCACCAACCAAATCGCCATCGTGCTCAGCAACAGCGCCGCGCTCACCTCGAATCTCAACGCCCGCGTCGAGGAAGTCCACCCGGTCCTGTCCAACCTCACCTTCCTCACCGCGCAATTGCGCTCGCCCGGCGCGCTGGGCGACTGGGTCCTCGGCAGCACCGGCCGGTTGAGCGCCGAAGCGGCCTTGAACAACGCAAGTTTGGCGATTGCCAACGCGGACACGAATCTCACGGACACGCTCGGGAAGCTGGGAAAATCACTGGATGAAATCGCCGGCATCACGAGCAACCTGCACGCGCAGGTGGAGGCCAACACCAACATCCTGAGTTCAGTCTCCAAGGCGGTAGTGGATGCGGACGACATGATCCAGGGCTTGAAGCGCCACTGGTTGCTGCGCTCGGCATTCAAGGCGAGGCCGGAAGCCAGCCTGAAGGCGCAAACGAATGCCCCGCCACCGCACGACTACGTTCCCCACGCAACTCGACCGGCGACTAGGGCGGAAGAAATGCCCTAGCTGAGAAGGTAAATCAAACCACCCGTGACCAGCAGGGCCGCCACCAGCACGGATGCGTCGAACAGGCCAAAATGAGGCTCGTCCGCGTGATAGGCAGGCACAACCGTGGCCCTGACGTAATCACCGCTGCCCCGCCGGACTTTGAACGCAATACTCATAGCTCCTCCCAAGCAACCTCCGAGCCAACAGGCCGGCGAACCTTGCCGGTCCGGTTTGCTGTGACGCCAACCGCGCCACGCTGTCGAGTTTCTTTCAACCCAAACTTTCCCACTTCAGTCCGTGTAGATTTTCCAGACGGCCGCTGTACAAAAACAAATTCCGCCGAAGCAAGCCTGGGTGGCGGCGGAAGCGCGTTCAGGGCTGTTTCGGCGCGTCCACCTTCTTCTCGACCGGGGCTTTCTTGATCGGCCAACGATCATGCTCCGTGCGGGCGGCTTTCAGCATTTTCTCCAGCTTCGCCACCTGTTCCGGATTCGCGTCTGCCAGATTGACCTTCTCGGCGGGGTCAGCCTTGACGTTGTAGAGTTCAAGCGGTTCGTCGGCCTGTGGCCGGATGGCTTTCCAGTCACCCGCGCGCACGGCCTGTTGGAAACCGCGTTCATGAAACTCCCAGTAAAGATACTCGTGACGATTGGTCTGCGGCTGGCCGCAAAGCAGGGGGAGGAAGGAAATCCCATCGGTAGCTGGGACCTCGGCCCGCGCGATGGCCGCGAAAGTTGGGAGTAAATCCCACGCCGCGCCGATAAAATCAGTAACCTTCCCGGGCTGAATGCGGAGCGGCCAGTAAGCGATCAGCGGCACCCGGATACCCCCTTCGGTCAAATCCCGTTTGTGACCGCGAAACGATCCGGCGCTGCGATGAAATGCCGGGTCCACGCCGCCTTCCTTATGCGGACCGTTGTCGCTGGTGAAGATGATCAGTGTGTTCTCCTCAAGCTGGTATTGCTTCAGCCGGGCCATCAGTTTACCGATGTCGGCGTCCATCCGGGCGATCATCGCGGCCTTGTTCTTCTCGGGGGCGGGCCAGGGTTCGCTGGAGTACGGCGCATCCGTTGGCACTTGCATGCCGTTGCCCGTGCGCCGGCCCTCTTCGTTGTTGGCGTGCGGCGTGGTGTAGGAAAGGAACAGAAAAAAGGGCCGATACTGATTGAATGCCTCGGGCTTGCTCTTTTTGATGAAATTCAGCGCACCCGCGGTGAACTGGTCGGGCATGTAGCGCCCCTTCCGGTTGCCGCCGTTCTCTGGAAACTCGATCCATCCCGCGAAGGCCTCGGAGCGCGTGATGGTAGGCGGGTCGTAACGCCAGAGCCGCTCGGGATAGTAATCGTGCGCGTCCTGATTGCTCAGGTAGCAAAGCACCTCATCGAAGCCCATCCGTTCCGGCAATCCCGGCTGGGTTTGATCGTTCACCAAGCCCCACTTGCCGAGCAGGCACGTCCGATAGCCGCTGTTCTTGAGGACACGCGCGAGGGTCATGTCATCCGGCTGAAGCGTCGTACCCGCCGCGTTGCCCCGGATGCCGACATGCCCGGTGTGCAACCCAGTCATGAGAGCCGCGCGCGACGGCGAACATACCGTGCTGCCGGCGTAAAAATCCGTGAAACACATCCCGCCAGCGGCGAGTTTGTCCAGGTTGGGTGTGGCAAAACGCGTCTGACCGTAGCAACTCAGGTCACCGTAACCGAGATCGTCGGCCAGGATCAGAATGATATTGGGCCGGCGCGGAACCGGGGGCAGCGTGTTGGTGGATTGCGCCAACGCCGGCGAGACGGCCAAAAGCATCGCTAAAAATAATTCCACTTTCATGAATCCAACTGGAGTTTGAGAAACTCGCTCCTCACCGTCCAATCAAATCACGCCTTGCTTTTCGTTGCCGGGCCGGGCGCAGTCGCTAACATCAACTTATGCGCAACCCGAGAACCCCAACCAACCTCCAAGCCAGGACATGAAGGCTTTCCTGCAAAAGGCCGCCCTGCTGCTTGGCTCATCGCTGTTGGTGCTTGCGGGGATTGAGTTGATGATAAGGTTGCTCGGAAATGATACCGCGATTTCCGGCAATCAATATGTGTTCTACCATTTCGATCCCGTCCTGGGCTGGAATAACACTCCGGGCGCGACCGGCACTTATTCCCGCGTGGAATTCTCCCATCCCATCCAGAACAACCGCCTCGGCATGCGCGACGCCGAAATCAGCCCCAAGGCGCCCGGCGAAATCCGGGTGGCCGTACTCGGTGATAGTTTCACCTGGGGAATCGGCGCTGCGTACGGAGAGCGCTTCACCGAGGTCATGGAAGACCGCGAGCCGACGCTCAATGTTCTGAACTTTGGCGTTTCGGGATATGGAACAGTGCAGGAATCCCTGTTGCTGGACGCGGTGCTCGAACAGCAACCGGACTTCGTCGTGGTGGCCTTTTGCCTGGGTAACGACCTGCTCGATAACGTCTATCCGTTTCGCTACAGCTATCACAAACCGACGGCGAGCTTGAATGCGAATGGTCACGCCATCATTTCCACGGCTCCGCTGCGGGAATCAAAACAGTTTGGCGGGACGATTGCCAGTGCGGCTTCCCGACTCCGCCTGGTCGGGATTGTCCGGCTGGCCCTGCGCCGCCACGCCGAAAAGGCGCGCATTCGGGAACAAGGTGGCACGACGAAATTCGCCGTGGAGGATCCCGACCTCTACCTGCCTGACACGATTGCGACTCCGGAGGTTCAGCAGCAAAGACGGGAGGCGATGGACGTCGCAGTTGCCCTGCTGAGCGACATGAACGCCAAGGTGACGGTGGCACTTGGGTCGGGCCGGTTTGTCGTGCTGTTCGTGCCCACCAAGTTTGAAACCGGAACCGCCCGGGAAGCCAAGGCGGGCTCAAAACCGAATTTGGTGGGAGACGAACTGCGGTCCCGCCTGAGCGCCGTGGAAGTCATGGTCATTGACGGACGGACGGTCATCGGACCTGATGATTTCTGGGCGCGAGACGGCCACTGGAACCGGAAGGGGCACGAGAAGATCGCCACTTTGGTCTCGGCCGAACTCAAGCGGATGCTGGCGGCGGCGTCCGGCGGCGTCCGGAAGCAACTCTGAAACCTCAGCCCGCGTGGCATCTGTAACCAGCGTTGAGCCGGCCCGGAAAGTCAGCCTTTCATCGGAGGCGCCGGGCCTCGAAGCGCAAGTTCATGCCGCCGGCACCGCAAATTGCCTTTGCATTTGCCCGGCCCCGCCACATTATTTCGCCGCACATGGCAGACAGTGAACAATCAAAAGCCGCCGCCGGGCTTCGCCGCCGGCGCGGTCGCCGAGGTGGCCGCGGACGGGGACGAGAACGCCGCGGCACACCGCATTCCCCCGCAGCCCCGGCGCCGGCAGAGGAAATCAGGCCGGTGGAATCCATGGACGCCGGCGCAGTTCCAGCGGCGGCACCGGCGACACCGGCGCCCGTTGAGTCGGCCCCGCCCCCGCCCCCCGAACCAAAGCCCCTGCTGGAAGCCGTGGCGAGCCGGGTCCGGGAATTCGCCCGCGAACCTGAGCCACCGCAAGCCGCCATACGGCAGGCCGTGGAGCACATCAACGAAATCGTCGTCTCGCTCCAACAACTTCTGGATCAGATGGAGGAGGTCCTCGAACTCACCGAACTCGCCGACCGGCAGAAGAGCCACGACGAACGGGAAATCGAGAACCTGCGCCGCGCCCTGCGCCAGATTCAGCGCCCGCGCCACGAACGCGAGGACCGGCCGGAGCGTCGCGAACGCTTCGAGCGGCATGAGCGCGCCGACCGTCCCGAACGGCCGGAACCCGCCCGCGAGGAAGAGCCGCGCGAAGGCGAACCTCCCGCGGACGAGCCGCCGCAGTAGGCCTTTTCCGTTGGCAAACCCGGAGCGGTTGCTACCTTGCGGCCCCGTTGGCCCATGCGACCGCTCCTTGTTTCAACGCTGCTGCTCGCCGTCAGTCTGCCCGGCACGCTTCCCAGTCAGACTCCCGTCTGGTCGCAATTTCCCAACGCGCCCGCCGGCACGACCCCGCGCTTCGATGACCTCTCCTTCGTGGATGAAACCAATGGTTTCGTCGCGCGCGCCACCGGCGGCATCTGGAAAACCACCGACGGCGGAAAAACTTTTTCGCTCTCCCGCGCCGCCTCCGGCGCGTATCCCGGCACGAACCTCACGGCGCATTTTCGTTCCATCGCTTTCGCGTCCGCCACCCGCGGCTGGGCCGGCAACCTCGGTCCCGGCTCCTACGACGCCAGCGTGACGGACACCAACATCCTTTTTGAAACTTCTGACGGCGGAAGCAACTGGACGATCAAACCGGGCTTGCCCGAAACCGGGATGAAAGGCCTGTGCGCGATGCAGGCGCTCGACGCCCAAGACATTTTTGGCGGCGGCCGCGTGCGTGGGCCGGCCTACTTCATCAAAAGCAGCGACGGCGGGACAAACTGGTCTATCACCAACCTGACCGCCGGCGGCATCCTCGGCGGGATCATGGACGTGTATTTCAAGGATGCGATGAACGGTTTCCTCGTCGGCATGGACACGAACGCCTTCAATGCCTGCGCCGCGCCGTATTACCATGGTGCCATCGCGCGCACGACGAATGGCGGCGTGAGCTGGGAAGTCGTCGCCGCCTCGGGCGTCAACTGCGCCTACTTCTGGAAAATGGCCTGGCCGACGCCCGAGATTGGCTACGCCTCGCTCCAGCAGAACAGCATGACCGCCGCGGGCAATCACATCGTTTACAAAACCACGGATGGCGGTGCGACCTGGATTTCCAACGTCGTTCCGTTTTCCGTGATTGGCGTGACCACGTTTTACTCGCAAGGCATCGGCTTCGTCAGCGCCAACGAAGGCTGGGTGGGCGGCGATTCCGCGAGCGGCTTGAACAACTTTTTGCACACGACCGACGGCGGCGCGTCGTGGACGCCGGTCGGCAGCGCGGACACGCTGCGCGTCAATCGCATCCGATTTCTGCGGCCGGATTATGCAGTCGCCTCCGGCGCGCGCGTGGCGGCGTACCGCGTGCCGCTCGCCATAAACTCTCCACCAACGAATCAGACCGTCGCCGTCGGATCAAACGCGGTTTTCACCGTGATAGCCCAGGGCAGCACGGCGCTGAACTACCAGTGGCGGTTCAACGGCACGAACCTTTCCGCCGCCAGCGCGAGCGTCCTCAACCTCGCCAGCGTGCAAAGCACGAACGCGGGAGATTACGATGTCATTGTCAGCGACATCAGCGGCTCGCTTACCAGCGCGGTGGCGACGCTCGCGGTGAGCGGAGTGGCGGTCGCGCCCGCCATCACCACGCAACCGCAAAGCCTCACGATCAGCCCCGGCGCGAACGCCACCTTCACCGTCACGGCCACGGGCACGTTGCCGCTCGCTTACCAATGGCGTTTCAACGGCACCAATCTCTCCGGCGCGACGCAATCCGATTTCACGCGGACCAACACCCAGCCCGCTGACCTCGGTAGCTATTCGGTTGTGGTGACGAACGCGACGGGCAGCGTGACCAGTTCCCCTGCCCTGCTCGCCTTCGGCTTCAGCGACGACTTCGATGGCTACACCTCGCCCAACAGCGTCACCAGCACCGGCGCCACGAATGGCTACAAAATCTTTTTCCGCACCGCGTCCGGAACGACCGACTTCAAGGCCATCTTCGGTTTCAACTACGCGAGCGTGACGTATCCCACCGCCATCCCGCCCGCGCCGCATTCCGTCGGCGGCACGACGAAGGGGCTTTATCTCACCGTGAACAAGGACGCAACCGCCGCCGCCGCTGCGGTGAATCTTTATCCCGTCGGTCTGGCGGTCGGCGGGAACTTCGCGCTCAAGTTCGATCTCTGGATCAACTGGCGCGACCCGCTCATCTCCACCGAGCACGCGCTCTTCGGCATCAACCACTCAGGCAATGTCGCCAACCGCGTCGGCCAGTCGCCGAGCGATGGCTTGTTCTTCGCGCTGGAAGGCGAAGCGGACTCGACGGCGACCTCGGCCACGCTGCGCGACGAATCTGTTTTTCGCGGGGGCGGCAGCGGCGCGCCGGTGCTGATGATCACGAACAACACGACGTTCGGCCCGACCCCGCCGCTCGCGCCGCAGTTCGACAACACGAATCCCGGGCTGGTGAGTCTCTTTCCGTCGCAGAACTTCCCCGGCTACGGCACCACGCCGGCGGGCGCGGCGGGCTTGCGCTGGCTCAGCGGCGAAGTCCGGCAGGAATTCAACCTCATCACTTGGCTGCTCAACGGCGTCGCCATCGCGCAATACACCAACACGACCGGCTACACCAACGGCAACATCCTGATCGGCTACAACGACCACTTCAGTTCCATCGGCGACTCGAACAACTTCGCGATCTTCGACAATCTCCGCGTCGAGAGTCTCGTGCTCGCGCCGGTCGTGATGCAGTCGCCACGCCTGGCGGGGAACAATTTCCGTTTCGATTTTGCGACCGAGGCGTACGAATGTTACACGGTGCAATGGGCGACCAACCTGGCCTCGCCGGTTTGGGTGAACCACACGAACTTCGCCGGCAACGGCAGCCCGGCCACGGTGCTGGTGCCGTTGCTGAACAACACGCCGCAATACTTCCGCGTGAGCCGGCCGTAGTTGGAGCAACCCATTTCGACCCGAGGCGTCGCAGCTTTGGGGTTCGTTGTGAGCCGGGTTGGGGACCCGTGCCCGGCCTTCAACGCAACGCCGCCCGGGATTCACCGGTTGCCGGATCAAACTCCACCGCTCCCACCAGCGCCGCGGACCCGTTCTTCACGTTGAAGCCCGCGCCGCGCAGATATTCCGCGTCACCGGCCGGCCAGTCCTTCGTCACGGCCAGGTCCACCGCGCCCGTGCAATGCAAGCGTGGCGCGTTCATGGCCGGTGCCAACGCCTGCCCGAGCACGACGTAGTTCGTGAGCACGTCAAAAATGGAATTCGGAATCCGCACCCCACCCGCGCCACCGAGCGCGAGCAACGGTCTGCCCTCGCGCAGCACGATGGAGGGACACATGTTGTTCAGCGGACGCTTGCCGGGGCCGGGTGAGTTCGGATGACCGGGATGCGGATTGAACCGGGACATCCCGTGCCCCAGGCACAGACCAAGCCCGTCCACAGCCACCTGCGCACCAAAGCCGCCGCCGTGCGTGAGCGTGAGCGCCATCAGATTACCGTGCCGGTCGGCGCAACTCAGATTCACCGTGCCGTCGTGCGCGGGATATTGTATTGGCAGCGGCAAGGGCTGTTTCGCCCTGACGGCCGCGGCGATTCTCTCCGCCCACTCGCCTCCGTAATCGGCGGATAACAATCTGGCCTTCGGCACGCTCACCGTTTCCGGATCACCGAACAGTTCCAGGCGATCGCGCCACGCCACCCGCAACGCTTCCAGTTTCGCGTGCAGCCGTGCGCCGCCCGCGGGCAACTCCTCCCACTTGAGCGCTCGCAGTATCGCCAGCGCCTCCAGCACCGAAAGTCCGCCGGCGGTGAGTGGCGCGGTATGAATCGTAAAATCCCTCCAGCGCAGACGGTCCGGCTCAACCAACCGCGCGCGATACGCCGCCAGATCGGCGGCGGTGATCAACCCGCCATTCCGCTGGCAGCCATCCGCGATCCGCTGGGCGATATCGCCGCTATAAAACGAATCCACCGAATTGCGCTTTGCGAGTGAGGTGAGCAGCGCGGCGAGATCGGCGTTGCGAAACGATTCGCCCTCTTTCAGCGGCTGGCCGTCGGGCAAATAGAGCTTCGCCAGCGCTGGATCACGGCGGAGATTGGCCGCAAGCCCGGCGAGGGTCTGAGCGAAGGCGGCAGTGACCGTCACGCCTTCGCGCGCCAGGGCGATGGCGGGTTGAACGGCTTCGCGAAAGGACTTCGTGCCGGAGTTTTTCAGCGCAAGCGCCAGGCCCGCCAGCGTTCCCGGCACGCCGGCCGCCAGCCAGCCGTGGTAATTCACCCGGCCCTTGACCTCGCCCTTTTCATCGAGCGGATACAGGTCCGCGCGCGCGGCGGCGGGAGCGGTCGAGTTGAAATCAATCGCGACCACGTGCTTCCCGCCGGCGCGGGCGATGACCGCGTGCCCGCCGTAACCGCCGATGCCGCACTGCACCGGCACGGCGACGCAACTCACCAGCGCAGCCGTGACCACGGCATCAATCGCGTTGCCGCCCTCGGCGAGGACTTTCCTGCCCGCCGCCGCGCCGTTCGTTTCACCGATGATGACGCCCGGGGACTCGGCGGTTCTGCGCACCGCCGCAAGACAACCGTTGCCGCCCAAGGCGCCGAAAGCCGCCGCCGCGCCGGTCACGCGCAACATTTCGCGCCGGGAAACTCGGTCATTCATCACAAGTGTCCGGTTATTGGTTGAACAACAGCAACTGGTTATGAGAGTCGTCCGGCAAAGTTTGCAGTTCCGCGTGTGCAAGCAGTTGCGGCAGCGGCGTTTTGTCGAAGGTGCTGACACTCAGAAT
>WBZT01000697.1_pt1 | contig 26333 bp, 24 predicted proteins | sample 5204241 | NCBI WGS metagenome assembly WBZT01 (sample SAMN12344358, study PRJNA552823) | activated sludge metagenome | biome: Activated sludge suspended growth; feature: Nitrification reactor; material: Wastewater; isolation source: activated sludge from nitrification reactor of wastewater... | reverse complement strand
CGACGAAACGCAGGACCCGGTTGCTGTCGGGCAGGGTGTTGATCGCGTCGACCGTCGCGCGCGACATGAGCCGGAAGTCGCCTGCGTCCGCCTGCGCGCTCGTGCCGGAGATCCGCCGGATGATCGAGTAGAAGGCCCGGGCCGTGCCGCGCTTGAAGGCGGTGTCGGTCGAGCGGTCGCTGCGCACCCCGTAGACGACGTCGACGCCCTCACGTCGGGCGGTGGCGAGCATCTCGGCGATGACCTCGGGGGGATCCTGCAGGTCGGCGTCGATGGTGACGACGTAGCGGCCGCGCGCGACCGAGAGCCCGGCGGAGATCGCGGCCTGGTGTCCCGCGTTGGCGCGCAGGCGCACGACCCGGACCTGCTCCCATTCGCGGTCGAGCTTGTGCAGGAGCGCAGGCGTGAGGTCGCGGGACCCGTCGTCGACGCAGACGACCTCGTAGCTGTCGGTGGCCGCGTCGAGCACCGGGCGCAGTCGCTGCGCGAGCAGCGGCAGCACCTCCTGCTCGTTGTACATCGGGATGACCACCGACAGTTCGGGCCTCATGACAACCAGGGTACGGTCGCGTCCCAGCCGTGCCCATGCGTCCGCTGTGGACACCCCGTGAGCGACGGCATACCGGCGTGGGAGAGGCAAGGGGTATGCCGCTCGCGAACCGCGGGCGGGTACCCGCTAGCATGTGCCCATGTCTGCCAGCGTGCTGCCCGTCCTTGCCGGTGCCGAGGAGGCGACCCGCGAGTTGCCCATGCCGCCGCTCGTCTACGGCATCCTCATGCTCGCCCTGTTCGTGCTCCTGCTCGCCTTCACGTGGTCCTTCCGCGGCACGGCATACAAGGTCCGGGACAAGCACTCGAACACCTCAGGCGGGGGTCACCACTGAGCCGACGCATCGGCGTCATGGGCGGGACCTTCGATCCCATCCACCACGGGCACCTCGTCGCCGCAAGTGAGGTCCAGGCACTCTTCGACCTCGACGAGGTGGTCTTCGTCCCCACCGGCCGGCCCTGGCAGAAGGCCGACAGTGGGGTGTCGACCGCCGAACACCGCTATCTCATGACGGTCATCGCTACGGCCTCGAATCCGCGGTTCACGGTGAGCAGGGTCGACGTCGACCGGGAGGGCCCGACCTACACGATCGACACGCTGCGCGACCTGCACCGCAGCCGGCCCGACGCGCAGCTCTACTTCATCACCGGGGCCGACGCGCTCGCCCACATCCTCACCTGGAAGGACGTCGACGAGCTCTGGGACCTCGCCCACTTCGTCGGGGTCACCCGACCGGGGCACGTCCTCAGCGACAAGGGCCTGCCCACCGACAAGATCTCGTTGCAGGAGGTGCCCGCGATGGCGATCTCCTCGACCGACTGCCGGGAGCGCGTCGGGCGGGGCGAGCCGGTCTGGTACCTCGTGCCGGACGGCGTCGTCCAGTACATCGCCAAGCACGGGCTCTACCGGAGCGCCGCACGGCCCGCGGAGGCGCACGCGTGACTGCCACGGAGCGGGCCGTCGCCCTCGCGAGAGCAGCCGCGCAGGGCGCGTGGGAGAAGAAGGCGGAGCACGTCGTGGCCATCGACGTGTCGGCCCAGCTCGCGCTCGCCGACGTCTTCGTCCTCGCCTCGGCGACCAACGAACGCCAGGTCGGGGCGATCGTCGACGAGGTGGCGGAGCGGGTCCGCCGCGCGGGGGGCACCACCCTGCGCCGCGAGGGTGGCCGGGAGGACCGCTGGGTGCTGCTCGACTTCGGCGACCTCGTCGTGCACGTCCAGCACCGCGAGGAGCGGGCCTTCTACCAGCTCGAACGGCTCTGGCGGGACTGCCCGACGATCGACCTGGGCCTGCCGGAGATCGCCGAAGCCGCCGCCGGTGGCTCGCCGGGTATGCCGGACCCGGCCGATGCCGCGGACGCCGCGGGCTCGGATCGCTGAGCGATGCCGACCCGGATGAGCGGCTTCCCTCCGCGGGACGCCCGGCGGCTCGTGCTCGTGCGCCACGGTCAAACCGCGTGGAACCTCGACAAACGCGCCCAGGGCCACGCCGACATCCCGCTCGACGACGTCGGGCATGCCCAGGCCCGGGCGATGGCCCCGCACGTCGCAGCGCTCGAGCCGGTGCGACTGTGGACCTCGGACCTCGCGCGCGCGGCCGAGACCGCGGCATACCTCGGGGTGGCCTGCGAGATCCCGGTCGAGCGGGACCGGCGGCTGCGGGAGTACAGCGTGGGCGAGCGGTCGGGGCTCACGCGGGCGCAGTTCGCCGAGCGCTTCCCGCGCGAGTATGCCGCGTGGCTGGCCGAGGACGAGAGCGTGCTCGTGCCGGGTGCGGAGTCGACCGCGGACGTGTTGGCGCGGATGGTGCCGGCCCTGCGCGAATGCCTCGCGGCCCTCGGGCCGGGGGAGACCGGTGCGGTCGTCACCCATGGGGCCTGTCTGCGCGCCGCCCTGCTCGAACTCGTCGGCCTCCCGCAGAGCGCCGACGCCGCCTTCGCGACCATGGGCAACTGCGCGTGGACGGTCCTGCAGGAGGCCGAGTTGGGCGGGCGGCTGCGGGTGGCGGCATACAACGCCGGGGTCCCGGCGACCTCCGCAGCCCCGGCGACGGATTTCCGTTTGGACGAGGCCGTTGGCTAAGATCGTCGGGTTGCCCGGCGGCGCAAGCCGAGGGGCGGCGGGGCTGTAGCGCAGCTGGTAGCGCACCTCCATGGCATGGAGGGGGTCAGGGGTTCGAGTCCCCTCAGCTCCACCAGATGACGAAGGGCCGGCGAGCACGCCGGCCCTTCGTGCTGTGAGTGGGCGGCCGAGCTCGAGCCTCGCGGCCGGTCCCTCGATCCCGCCCCTCTCGAGTCTTCGTCTGAGTACTCCTACTCGGTCGGAACGAGTACTCCTACTCTGCCGGACCAGATTCGGGGTCGGTAGGTTCGTGGCTCGTCGGGGGCTGCAGGCACAGCGCTGACCTCGACATCCGACAGGACGACACAGAGACGGGGAGAGTTCATGAGGGTACGTCTGGGCGCGTTCGTCGCGCTCGCAACGCTGGGACTGGCGGCAGCCATCGCCGCACCGGCAACCGTGGCGGGGGCGGCGCAGGTCACCGAGACCACGAGCACGGCAGAAGTCGTCGCAGGCGACTCAGGTCACGACGACGCGGACGCGGTCTACGAGGTCGTGAAGACCGCCAAGGGCTTCGACGTGGCGATCTACGACGCGGCGCCCGGGGTGAGCAACGACGAGCTGCGGGCCACGCTCGCTGCGCAGGGGCACAAGCCACTGGCCAAGGGCGACCAACCCGCGGCCGCCATCGCGAGGCAGTCCACGGGCCTGCTGGCCAGCGTCGCCGCGGTGTCCTCGGCCTGCCAGTACTACGGCAGCGCCGCGGAATGGTGCGGTCACCGATGGGCGGCCAACGGCTTCGAGGACCCCGCGGTCTACTTCCTCGACCACACCTCGAGCGCATGGCCGGTGAGCGCGGCCACGGTGACGTGGAACAAGGCGCAGGGCATCGACTCCTACTACCGCTGGTACACCAACGGTTGCCCCGGAGGCGGCCGGCACTGCGTGAACCTCTACAACGCGAACTACGGAGCGACCGGTTGGACGGGGACCACCCACTGGGGCGTCGACTCGACCGGCAACTACGACAACACGACCAACGTCACGGTGAAGTTCAACGACTACTACGGCGGGACCGCCGCTCAGCACCGGAACACGACGTGTCACGAGATGGGTCACGCCCTGGGCCTCGCCCACAACTACTCGACCGCCAGCTGCCTCTATTACGCGCGGACGAGCCAGCAGTATCCGTCGAGTGACGACTTCGGCATCCTGCCGCTCATCTACGGCTACTGATCGTTCAACCTGGGAGCCCCACTGAGGGGACAGAATCAAACGTGAAGAGGAGTCGACCTTGAAGTTGCCATCCAAACTCTCGGTGATGCTTGCCGGCTCGGCAATGGTCGCCGGTACTGCTGTCGCCACCCTGGTGCCACAAGAGGCGCATGCGGCCTCATGCATCTACTATGTGTATTCGTATGGCAGCTCGGGGGGCTGCGTCAAGAACATCCAATTGATGGCGAACGCCATCACTCACAACTGGGGCGGCGGGTTGGCCTGTAGCGGGTACAACAATGGTGTGCCGCAAAGGATGTCGACGAATTACATCGCGGCCGACGGCGCCTTCGGACCGATCACCAAAGCCAAGGTCAAGGATATCCAGAGAGCAATCGGTTGCGATACCGTCGACGGTATCGTCGGGCGTGAGACCTGGAGCACCTTGTGCTTCTACGCCGCCAGTAAGGTGAACAATACGTCGAGTATCTACAACGCGGGTTATGTGGCTACCCTCAACAGTGGGTGCAAGCCGTCGGATTCCTACACCGGTCCGTGGCCGTATACGCCGTACTGACAGGAGGTCGGCCAGAACCGAGCGGCGACGCCCCGCCAAGGGATGCGTCCGCTCGGCTGCGGTAACACATCGCTCTTCCTGGCTGACACTGCGGCCCCGGACCGATCGGTCCGGGGCCGCACGTCGTGCGGAGGGCTCAGGCGCCGGCGAGGAAGTCGCGCAGGCCGGCGAGCAGGCGTTCGACGTCAGACTCGTCGGTGTAGGGCGCGAGACCGACCCGCAGGCCGTGACTGTCGGCCAATCCCAGCCGAGCGAACGTCTCGTGGGCGTAGAAGGACCCGGCGGGAGCCTGTATGCCGCGCGCCGCGAGGAACTGCCAGGCATCCCACGTGCGTCGGCCCGGCAGGGTGAGCAGCAGGGTCGGGGTGCGAAGCGCCGCCCGCGAGTGGACGACGACCCGCTCGCCCAACTCGGCGAGGCCCCCTTCGAGCAGCGCGAGCAGCCGGCCCTCGTGCTCCTCGACGGCGACCCACGCGCGGGCGAGCCGTTCGCGGCGGGTCTCCTGCGCAGCGGCCGGCGCGGGAGCTGCCAGCCCCGCGAGGACCTCGACCGCCGCCGTCGCCCCCGCGAGGATCTCGTAGGGGAGGGTGCCCAACTCGAACCGCTCGGGCACGGCATCGGTCGAAGGCAGCAGCTTGTCGGGATGCAGCCGCTCGAGCAGGGCGGGATCGGCGCCCGGCACGCCGCAGTGCGGCCCGAGGAACTTATAGGGCGAGCAGACGAGTGCGTCGGCGCCGAGCGCCCCGAGGTCCAGGAGCCGGTGCGCGGCCAGGTGCACCGCGTCGACCCACACGAGCGCCCCCACGGCGTGTGCGGCGTCGGCGACGGCGCGCACCGGAGGCCGCGTCCCGATGAGGTTGGACGCCCCGGTGATCGCCACGAGCCTCGTGCGCTCGTTGATCGCCGATTCGACACTTTCCCAGAGCAGTTCGCTGGTCTGCGGGTCGAAGTCGAGCCACCGCACGGCCACTCCGGCCCGGTCGGCCGCCTGGATCCACGGACGGACGTTCGCGTCGTGGTCGAGGCGCGAGACGACGATCTCGTCACCTGGTCGCCAGGTCGCCGCGATCGCTCGGGACAGGTCGTAGGTGAGGGCCGTGGCCGAGCGCCCGTGCACGACGCCTTCCGGTGCCACGCCGAGGAAGCCCCCGTATGCCGTGCGGAAGCTCGCGACCGACCCCTCGGCATTGCGTTCGCTCGCGCCCGTCGTGCCCCGGTTGGACAACGGGCCGGTGAGGGTGGCCGCGATGGCGTCGGCGACGGCATACGGCGTCTGCGTGCCACCCGGACCGTCGAAGTGGGCGATCCCCGAGCGAAGTGAGGGGATCTGGGCGCGCAGCCCGGCGACGTCGAGCACCGCTCAGTGGCGAGTGGACATGGGGTGCTCGGGGACGCTCTGCGTGCCGCCGTAGAGACTGCGCGTGTTGATCGCGGGGGCCTTGTGGTGGGCGGCGAGGTTGACGTAGGTGCGGCCGAGCTCGTCCTTGATCGCGCCGATGATCGAGGCGACCCGGGCGAGGTCCTCGTGCAGGTGGTCGGTCGACTCGGTCTGCACGAGGAAGCGCCAGAGCACCTCTTCGAGCGCGTTGAAGTGCATCTGGATGTCTTCCAGGTGGAAGCCCGCGTGGAAGCACGAACGGGCGACCCGCCGCGCGTAGTCGAGCACCGGCAGCGGGGTGCGCTCCTTGAGCGCGGTGATGAGGGTGTCCATCGTCTGGGAGAGCCGGCGACGCAGGACCTCGGGGTCGACATGCCGGTAGGGCGGGTGCAACCGATGGCCGAGCAGGTCCACCGCCTCGTCGACGAGCTCCTGCGAGTGCGCCTCGAGCGCCGCGATGAGTGCCATCGTGTCCCTGCCTTCCACCCGCTGCCGTGCCGTCACGCGGTGCATCCATCGTAGACGGGGCCGCGCCGGGTGGCCGGGCCACAGGTCCCGACCTCGCGGGGGACCGGTCAGGCCGAAGCTCAGACGCCGGCGAAGAGCTGGTCGACGTCGATCGCGGGGGCGTGGTGGCGGCTGGCGAGCTCGACGTAGACCTGGGCCATCCGGTCCTTGCCGGCGCCGATGATCCCACCGACGGTCGCGAGGGCGGCGGCGAGGGTCTCGCGCGGCTCGTACGCGACGAGATCGCCCCAGATCGCCTCTTCGACGGCGTTGTAGAAGGACTGGAGCTCCTCGACCTGGAAGCCCTGGTGGTAGCGCTGCTCCGCGACGCTCTCGACGTGCCGCAGCATGCCGACCGGGCTGTTGTCCCGGACGCCCGCCACGACCTGGTCGATGAGCACACCGAGGCGTTCGCGCACGAAGTCCTCGCCGAGCTTCTCGTAGTGTCCCTCGTGGGCGAGCCGGTGGTGCGCGACGGCGTCCTCCCGCAACTGCTCCGCGTGTTCGCCCAATCGCTGCGCCAGGTCCATCTCGATCCTCCCAAGGACGGTCGTCCACCCCCAGGTTACCCTCCGGTAGTGGGTTTGTCAGTCCGCTGACGGTGTGGCGTCGGCCGCGTGACGGGGCTCACCGCCTCCGCGTGAGGGGGCTCACCGCCCTGCCGCGCGCTCAGGTGCCGAGTGACCGGTAGCGGGCGAGTCGGCGGGCCAGCCGTGCCGGGGGGTCCTGGCGCCAGAGGGCGTCGAGTTCCTGGTGGATCGCCTCGGCCATCCGTCGGCAGAAGGCCTCGGGCTCCTCGGCGGCGTCCGGGTGTTCCGGGACGATCCGGTCCACGATGCCCTCGGCCCGCAGGTCGACCGCGCGCACGCGCTGGGATTCGGCGAGCTCCGGTGCCCGGTCGACGGTCCGGTGGACGATCGCCGACGCGCCCTCGGGGGGCAGCGGCGACAGCCAGGCGTGCTGGGCACACACGACGGTGTCGGCGGGCAGGATCGCCAGGGCCCCGCCGCCGGTGCCCTGGCCGAGGAGCACGCAGAGGGTGGGCGCGGGGAGCATGACGAGGTCGGCGAGCGACCGGGCGATCTCGCCGGCGAGGCCCCCCTCCTCGGCCTCGCGGGAGAGCGCCGCCCCCTCGGTGTCGATGATCGACACGAGCGGCAGGTCGAGATCGGCGGCCAGCCGTATGCCGCGGCGCGCGACCCGCAGCCCGCCGGGCCCGAGCGGTTCCTCGAGGGTCGTGCGGTGCCGGTCCTGGCCGAGGACGATGCACGGGGTCCCGCCGAAGCGGGCGAGGGCCAGGAGCATCCCCGGGTCGTGCTCGCCCTGGCCGGTGCCGCGCAGGAGCAGCACGTCGGAGGCGCCGAGCTTGAGCAGGGTCTTCACTCCCGGCCGGTCGGTGCGCCGGGAGCGCAGGATGGAGTCCCACGCCCGGCCCGGTGGTTCCAGGCCGGCATACGGGTCCTCGGGCGGCTCCGCGGGGCGGGTGACCGGTGGGCTGTCGTCGTGGCGTGCGTCGAGGATGCCCAGCGTGCGCGAGGCGAGGTCGGCGAGCCGCTCGACGGGCACGACCGCGTCGACGATGCCGCGGGCGTGGAGGTTCTCGGCGACTTGGACGCCGTCGGGGAAGGGCCGCCGGTAGAGCGCCTCGTAGACCCGGGCTCCGAGGAAGCCGATCATCGCACCGGGCTCGGCCACCGTCACGTGCCCGAGCGAACCCCACGAGGCGAAGACACCTCCGGTCGTCGGGTGTCGCAGGTAGACGATGTAGGGCAGTCCCGCCGACTTGAACGAGGCGACCGCGGCGGCGATCTTCACCATGCCGAGGAAGGCCGGGGTTCCCTCCTGCATGCGCGTGCCGCCCGAGGTCGGTGCGGCGAACAGCGGCAGCTGCTCGGCCTGGGCGCGTTCGAAGGCACAGACGATCCGCTCGGCCGCGGCCTTGCCGATCGACCCGGCGAGGAAGCCGAACTCGCCGACGACGCAGGCCACCCGCCGCCCCCGGATCCGGCCCTCGCCGGTGAGGATCGACTCGTCGGTGCCGGCCTTGGCGGCCGCCTGGGCGAGCTCGACGGCATACCCGCTGTCGGGGGGCGCGACCGGCAGCGGCGCGCGGTCCCAGCCGACCCAGCTGCCCTCGTCGAGAACGGTCTCGAGCAGTGCACGCGCACCGAGCCGGGTGGCCGCAGGCATGGCCGGTGGCCGGCTACTCGGCCGGGGTGGCCGGCGCAGCGGCGGCCTCGGCCGCTTCGACGAACCGGGTCATGAACCGCTGCGGGTCGACGAGCCGGCGGTGCATCTCGCCGACGGCGACTTGTTCGCCGGCGTCGTCGACCGCCTTCACGTGGAAGATGAGTCGGCGCCCGTCGCTGATCGGCTTCGAGCACGTGCAGGTGACGACGGCGCCGACCGGGCTGGCTTTGAGGTGTTCGACCTTGACGAGCGTGCCGACGCTCGTCTGGCCCGCGGGGCAGGACGCCTTGGCCACCGCGTATGCCGCCCGCTCGAGCCAGTTGATGAGCCGCGGCGTCGCGAGGACCGCGAGGTCTCCACTGCCCAGGACGGCTGCGGTGTCGCCCTCGGTGACGGTGTGTTCGAAGGTCTGCACGGCCATGGCATCGAGTCTAGAAGTCCTCCCGGGCGTGCCGGGAAGGCGGGCGGTCCCGGATGCGGCAGGGTGTGACCCGATGAACATCTTCGCCTGGGTGCTGCTGGTGGCCTACGCGTGCGCAGCCGTCGCCGACTGGATGGCCGTCGCCCGGCGTCAGCGCGACCTCGAGGCGCTGGCCAAGCCCGCCACCCTCGTCGTGCTCATCCTGCTCGCTTGGCTGCTGCGTGCCGACAGCGTCTCCTACGGTCGCTTCCTGCTGCTCGGACTCCTGCTCAGCCTCGTCGGCGACATCGCCCTGCTCGGCGACTCCCTCCGCCGGTTCCGGATCGGCCTGGGCGCCTTCCTCCTCGCGCACCTGGCCTATCTCGCGGCCTTCCGTCGGCTGGCCTGCGACGGGCCGATCTGGCCCGCGATCGTCGTGGTCGTCCTGCTCGTCCTCGCCGTCGTCCTCACCCGGATCCTCCCACGGGTGCGCGCGGACTGGCGCGACGGCATACCTCTGCTCCTGTATGCCGTGGTGCTCGGTGCGATGACCGCGGTCGCCTGGGGCACGGGCTGGGTCGTGGTCGGGGTGGGCGCGACCCTCTTCCTGGTGAGCGACGCGATCCTCGCCTACGACCGGTTCGAGCGGGAGCTGCCGTGGGGGAAGCTCGCGGTCCACGTGACCTATCACCTGAGCCAGCTGCTCATCGTCTGGGGCATGCTGCGCCCCGGCTGAGCCCCGATTGCCGGGCGAGGGCGCCGGTGGGCGTGCGCTACCCTGGGCCCGTGGCCGTCCAGGCAGCGATCCTGCTCCTTAGCCCGCCGCGCTGAGCAGTCGGACGTCAGCGCGGCCAGCCCCTCCTGCGCGAGGGGCTTTCGTCTGTCCGGGCACCACATCGCACCCGCACGCAAGGATCGAAGGACGATGAGCGAGGACACCCCCTACCGCTACACCGCCGAGCTGGCCGACACGATCGAGCTCGCCTGGCAGGACCGCTGGGAGGCTGGCGGCGTCTTCCACGCACCCAACCCGTCGGGTCCGTGGGCCGATCCGGACGCGGTCGCCGCGAGCGGGGTCAAGCTGCTCGTCCTCGACATGTTCCCCTATCCCTCGGGGGCGGGGCTGCACGTCGGACATCCGCTCGGCTACATCGCGACCGACGTCTTCTCCCGGTACCACCGGATGCAGGGCCGCAACGTCCTGCACGCGCTCGGCTTCGACGCCTTCGGGCTGCCGGCCGAGCAGTATGCCGTGCAGACCGGTCAGCACCCGCGCACGACGACCGAGGACAACATCGGGATCATGCGCCGCCAGCTGCGGCGCCTGGGCCTGGGCTTCGACGACCGGCGCTCGTTCGCGACGATCGACGAGGACTACTACCGGTGGACCCAGTGGATCTTCACCCGGATCCGGGAGAGCTGGTACGACCCGCAGGCCGTGCGACCGGACGGCTCGCTCGGTGCTGCCCGGCCGATCGCCGAGCTCGTCGCCGCCCTCGAGGCCGGCGAACGCACCCTGCCCGAGCTGGCCGGCCGGTCCTGGTCGCAGCTCTCACCCGTCGAGCAGGCGCGGGCGCTCGAGGCGCACCGGCTCGCCTACCCCTCGGAGGCGCCGGTCAACTGGTGCCCCGGCCTCGGCACGGTGCTGTCGAACGAGGAGGTCACCAACGAGGGCCGCTCCGAGCGGGGCAACTTCCCGGTCTTCCGGCGCAATCTGCGGCAGTGGATGATGCGGATCACCGCCTATGCCGACCGGCTCGCCGACGACCTCGACCGGGTCGACTGGCCGGAGAAGGTGAAGATCATGCAGCGCAACTGGATCGGTCGATCCACCGGCGCGATGGTCTCCTTCCCGGTGACGACGACGGGCGGTCGGGCCGCCGACATCGAGGTCTTCACGACCCGCCCGGACACGCTCTTCGGGGCGACCTTCATGGTCCTGGCTCCCGAGCATCCGCTCGTCGCCGAGCTGGTCGCTCCCGCGTGGCCCGAGGGCACCCGGCCGGTCTGGACCGGTGGGGAGGCGACCCCGAGTGCGGCGGTCGCGGCATACCAGCGGGCCGCCTCGCGCAAGAGCGAGGTCGAGCGCCAGCGGGAGGACCGGAGCAAGACGGGAGTCTTCACGGGGTCCTTCGCGACGAATCCGTTGAACGGCAACCAGATTCCGGTCTTCATCGCCGACTATGTGCTCATGGGCTACGGGACCGGGGCGATCATGGCCGTGCCGGCCCAGGACCAGCGCGACTGGGACTACGCCGTCGCCTTCGAGCTGCCGATCGTGCGCACCGTCGAACCCGCGCCGGGACACGACCTCGACACGGCCTATGTCGGGGACGGCCCGGCGATCAACTCCGCCAACGCCGAGGTGTCCCTCGACGGGCTGGGCGTGGCCGAGGCGAAGGCGAGGATCACGGCATACCTGCAGGACAAGGGGATCGGGCGCGCGACGGTGACCTATCGCCTGCGCGACTGGTTGTTCAGCCGCCAGCGTTACTGGGGGGAGCCGTTCCCCGTCGTGTGGGACGAGGACGGCGTCGCGCACTCGCTGCCCGACTCGATGCTGCCGCTCACGCTGCCCGACGTGCCGGACTACTCCCCGAAGACCTACGACCCGGAGGATGCGGGCAGCGAGCCCGAGCCGCCGCTCTCGCGGGTCACCGACTGGGTCGACGTCGAGCTCGACCTCGGCGACGGGCGGGGTGTCCGCCGCTATCGGCGGGAGACCAACACGATGCCCAACTGGGCCGGATCCTGTTGGTACTACTTGCGTTACTGCGATCCGGCCAACTCCGGCGCGCTCGTGGACCCGGTCAACGAGCGCTATTGGCTCGGCCCGCAGGCGAGGACGGTGGCCGGCGCGCCGGAGGGTGTCCGCGACCCGGGTGGGGTCGACCTCTACGTCGGCGGCGTCGAGCACGCCGTGCTGCACCTGCTCTATGCCCGGTTCTGGCACAAGGTGCTCTTCGACCTGGGTCACCTCAGCAGCGAGGAGCCGTTCCGGACCTACTTCTCCCAGGGCTACATCCAGGCGCCCGCCTACACCGACGCGCGGGGACAGTACGTCCCCGCGGACGAGGTGGTCGAGACGCCCGGCGCACACGGAGCCGAGCCGACCTTCATGTGGGAGGGCGAGCCGGTCTCCCGCGAGTTCGGCAAGATCGGCAAGTCGCTCAAGAACATGGTGAGCCCCGACGAGATGTATGCCGCCTACGGCGCCGACACCTTCCGGATCTACGAGATGTCGATGGGGCCGCTCGAACTGTCCAAGCCGTGGGAGACCCGTGCGGTCGTCGGCTCGCAGCGCTTCCTGCAACGGTTGTGGCGCAACGTCGTCGACGAGGGCACCGGGGCCGCTCGGATCGTCGAGGGGACCGAGGAGGACCTCGACCCGGCGCTGCGCACGATGCTCCACCGGACCATCGACGGGGTCCGCACGGACTACGAGGCGCTGCGCTTCAACACTGCCATCGCCAAGCTCATCGAGTTGAACAATGCGGTGACCAAGCTCGCCGGTCCGCCGCGGGCGGTGCTCGAGCCGCTCGTCCAGATGCTCGCGCCGGTCGCGCCGCACATCGCCGACGAGCTGTGGGCGCGGATGGGCCACGACGGCTCGCTCGCGCACGGGCCGTTCCCGGTCGCCGACCCCGCACGGCTGGTCGACGAGACGGTCACCTGCGTCATCCAGGTCCGCGGCAAGGTCCGCGACCGGGTCGAGGTGCCGACCGACATCTCCGAGAGCGACCTGCGCGAGCTCGTCCTCGCCCGGGACAAGGTGCGGGCGGCCACGGTCGAGGGCATCCGGACGGTGATCGTCCGCCCGCCCACCCTCGTCAACGTCGTCCCCGTCTGAGGCGGCAGGCATGCGCGTCGCCCTCGTCACCGACTCCACGGCATACCTCTCGTCCGACCAGGTGGCGGAGGCTGCGGCGCCGCTCGCCGTCGTGCCGCTCCATGTCGTGGTCGGCGGCTCGGAACGACGGGAGGGGGTCGACGTCGCGGTGGGTGACCTCGCCGACGCACTGCGCCGGTTCGTGCCGGTGACGACCTCGCGACCGGCACCGGCGGAGTTCCTCGAGGTCTACGAGCGGCTCGCGGCCGAGGGGGCCGACGCCGTCGTCTCGGTCCACATCTCGGCGGACATGTCGGCCACGGTCCAGGGGGCCCAGCTCGCCGCCGCCCAGTCGCCGATCCCGGTGACCGTCGTGGACTCGCGGGTGCTCGGAGCCGCGATGGGCTATGCCGTGCTGTCCGGGGCCGAGGCCGCGGCCGCCGGTGCGGACGCGCATGCGGTCGCTCAGGTATGCCGTGCCCGCGCGGCCGCCGCGACGGTCGTCTTCTACGTGCACACCCTCGAACACCTGCGTCGGGGCGGCCGGATCGGCTCGGCCGCGGCCCTGCTCGGCTCGGCCCTGGCGATCAAGCCGATCCTCGCCCTGCGCGACGGGCACATCGAGCCGGAGGAGCGGGTCCGCACCTCCGCCAAGGCGTTGGCCCGGATGGTCGATCTCGCGACGGACGCGGCCCGTCGCGCGCGCGAGTCCGGCCGGATCGTCGACATCTGCGTGCAGCATCTCGACTTCGCCGGGCGGGCCGAGGAGTTGGCCGTGGCCCTGGGCGAGCGGGTGCCCGACGCCGGCGAGGTGCGGGTCGGCGAGCTCGGCGCCGTCGTGGGGGCGCACGTGGGCCCGGGGACCGTCGCGGTGTCGGTATCGCCCAGACCCGAGTCGCCGAGCACCGGCCCATGAATGTCGTCCTGCCCGGGGGAGTGACGGTCGGGACCCTCCTGTGGGTGCTCGGGCTGCTCGTGGCCGCGTTCTTCCTCGGCGCGGTGAACCCGGCCAAGATCATCGCCCGGGTCCTGGGCAAGGACCTCTCTCAGGGGTCGGGCAACCCGGGGGCGACCAACGCGGGGCGGGTGATGGGCCGCCGGTGGGGGGTACTCGTCGGCGTCCTCGACGTCCTCAAGGGCGTCGTGCCGGTGTGGGTCGCGTCGGCGCTGTGGGGAGCCGAGGCGGCATACCTCGTGGGGGTGGCGGTGGTGCTGGGGCACGTCTATTCGCCCTACCTGCGCGGGCGGGGCGGCAAGGGGGTGGCCACCACCCTGGGGGCGATCCTCGCGGTTCACCCGGTTTATGCGCTCGTGCTCGTCGCGCTCTTCCTGCTCACCGTCGCGCTGAGCCGCTGGGTCGCGCTGGGGTCGTTGGTGGCCGCTGCGGGGATGGTCGTCGGCGGCGTACTTGCGGCTGCCGGGGCGCTGCCCGGAGCCCATGGCTGGGCCACCGCCGTGTGGGCCTGGGCGCTCGCGCTCGTCGTCGTCGTACGGCACCGCCCGAACATGCTCGCCTGGCTGCGCTTGCGTCGTCGCTGACCCCGACTCGATGGAGTAGACAAGGCCGCCCGGGTGGCCGTCCACACGGGTCGCGCCCGTCGTCCCGTCGTCCACAACAGGGCGACACCGGTCGATCGGCCCGGTGGGCGCTGCCTAGCGTCTGGCCATGCCCCGAGCCGATCCGTCCGATGTGGCCGCGCGGACCGAGCGCCTCATGCGACTCCTGCGCGAGGCCGCGCCGCCGTTGCCGATCCCCGTGCCCGAGCCCTGGTATGCCGCCCTCACCCCCGAGCCCGACGCCGCAGGCCGGTCGGCGGGCTGGCTGCCCGACCCGCCGCCCGGTGCCCAGGCGTGGGAGGGCCCGACCCTGAGGCTGCCGGAGGATCCACGGGAGGATCCGCCGGACGGGCTGACGCAGGGGCCGGAGACCGGGCTGTCGACCGCGCAGGTCCGTCGTTCGCGCTCCGGTCGACGGGGGCGCCATCGTGCACCTCCGGTGTCGGGCGGCGGTCCGCGGGTGGTCGAGCTCCCCGGCTTCCTCGTGGGCAGGCGGCTGCGCATCCGCGGCGCTGCCGTCGTGGCCGCGCTCGGGGTCGTCGTGCTCGCCGGGGTCTACTTCGCCCTCCGAGTGGCGGCCGCTCAGCGGGCGGCCGAGCCCGTCGCGATCACGGCGACTCGAACCGGGATCGTCGGTGGCTCGGGGATGTCCGTAACCGGTGTCCTCGGGGCGGCCGAGGGCACCGCCGCGACCGACGGGCACGTGCCCACATCGGCCCCCGCCGGCGTCGGGTCGAATGCCACGCAGGGCGTGGGCATCACAGGTGCCGTGATCGTCGTCCACGTCGTCGGACAGGTTGTCCATCCTGGTGTGGTCCGGGTCGCCGACGGTGCCCGGGTCGTCGACGCCATCGCCGCTGCCGGTGGTGCCTTGCCCGGTGCCGATCTCATGCGGATCAACCTCGCGGCGGCGCTGCACGACGGAGAGCAGGTCCACGTGCCGGCCCCCGGGGAGTCGATCCTGCCCGGCGCCTTCGCCGCCGGCACGTCCGGCTCGGTCGTCGGCTCGGCTGCCGGCGGCGGGGGTCCGGTCGACCTCAATCGGGCCGATCTCGCTGCGCTCGACGCCCTGCCCGGGGTCGGCCCGGTCCTGGCCCAACGCATCCTCGACTGGCGCGCTGCCCACGGCCGCTTCACGAGCGTCGACGAACTCGGCGAGGTGAGTGGGATCGGGGAGAAACTGCTGGCCCAGATCCGTCCCCGGGTGACCGTGTGAGCACGTCGGCCGGCGAGGCCGAGCAGGCCCCGGATCTGCGGCTGCTGGGACCAGGGCTGTTCGCCTGGGCCTTGGACGCCGCCCTCCTCTGCGGGGGTGCTTCGCCGGCGGTTCTCCTGCTCGTGGCCCTCGCCGCAGCGGCAGGTGCCGTCGTCGCACTGTTCCCCCCGCCCCACGACGACCGGCTGCGGCGACGGGTGCCTCGACGGGTGTGGCGACGGGAGGGGCAAAGGCTCCCGGCGCGCCGACAACTCGCCCTCGTCGCTGCAGCCGCCTCACTCGCGAGCGTCTGCCTCTGGGGCCACGACTCGGTGCGGGCGGCAGGAACGCTCGAGTCCCTCGCCGCCGCCCGGGCCGTCGTCACGGTCGAAGGTGTGCTCCAGGGCGATCCACGCCCGGTCCGGTCGGCGCCGGGCCGACGGGTCGAGGCGCGGCAGGTCGTCGTCACCCTGGGCGTCGAGGCGATCATCGGCCGCGGTGAGCGCAGCGTGGTGGCCGCTCCGGTTTTGGTGGTGGGGGGCGAGGAGTGGTCCGACATCCGCTGGCAGGAGCGGGTGACCGTCACCGGACGGATCATGCCGGCCGAGCGGGGGGAGGCCGTGGTGGCCGTGCTGCGCCCGAGCGGTCCGCCGACCCTTCTCGCGCAGGCTCCCGCGGTGGTGCGGGGCGCGGCATACGTCCGGGAACGCTTCCGCGCGGCCACGGCACGGCTGCCGCCCGACGCGGCCGGGCTCGTCCCCGCGCTCGTCCTCGGCGACACCACCGGCAGTTCGAGCGACCTCACCGACGCCATGACGGAATCGGGTCTTGCCCACCTCTCGGCCGTGAGCGGCTCGAACGTGTCGATCCTGCTTGCGGCCACGCTCGCGCTGTGCCGGGTCGTCGGGGTGCGGCGCCGGTGGCGACCCTGGACGGCCGCCCTCGTGCTCGCGGGCTTCGTCGTCCTCGCCCGGCCGGAACCGAGCGTCCTGCGCGCCGCCGTCATGGGTGCCGTCGGGCTGGCTGGCCTTGGCGCAGCCCGACGACGGGTCGGCACGGCGGCGCTCTCGGCGGCGGTCATCGGCCTGCTCTGCTGGGACCCGTGGTTGGCCCGGTCCTACGGCTTCGCGCTGTCGGTCCTGGCCACCCTGGGGCTGCTCCTGCTCGCACGGCCCTGGGGTCTCTGGCTGGGGCGTCGCCTGCCTCCGAGGGCGCGAGCCCTGGGGCCGGCACTCGCCGTGCCGGTGGCCGCGCAGACTGCGTGCGCCCCCGTCATCGTGCTGATCCAGGGAAACGTGTCGCTCGTCGCGGTGCCGGCCAACCTGCTGGCCGATCCGCTCGTCACCCCGGCCACCATCGCCGGGATCGTCACTGCGGCCGTCTCGGTCGCCTGGCTCACCCCTGCCGAGTGGCTCGCGTGGGCCGCCGGCCTGCCGGCCTGGGGGATCGCGGCGATCGCACGCACGGCGGCCGGGCTGCCCTGGGCGACCGTGGGGTGGCCGCACGGCCCGGCCGGCGCGTTCCTCCTCGCGGGACTCACCCTGCTCGCCCTCCTCAGCGGTCCCTGGCTGGGTCGGGTGGCGCTGCGGCGACCGCTGGCCGCCGGGCTCGCGGTCGTGTGCGGACTCGGGTCGGCGGTGCCCACCCGGGACGTGTCCTGGCCGATGCCCGGATGGGGGCTCGTCGCATGCGACGTCGGCCAGGGCGATGCGCTCGTGCTCGCGACCGCTCCCGGGCATGCGGTGCTCGTCGACGCGGGTCCCGATCCCGCCGCACTCGACGGCTGCCTGCGTCGGCTGGGGGTCGCGGTGCTCGACGCCGTCGTTCTCACCCACTTCCACGCCGATCACGTCGAAGGACTGCCCGGCGCGCTGCGAGGGCGCCCGGTCGGGCGGATCCTCACCTCACCGGTGAACGACCCGGATTACGAGAGCGCGCAGGTGGCGCGCTGGGCGGCCGCGGCGGATGTCCCGGTCGCGACGCTCGCCGTCGGTGATCGGCTCGCCTGGGGTGCGGTCCAGGCCCGGGTCTGGTGGCCTGCACGGGTGGTCCACGAGGGCTCCGTTCCCAACAACGCGTCGGTCGTCCTCACCGTGCGGGTGGCCGGGCTCGATCTCGTCCTGCTCGGCGACCTCGAGCGGGAGGCCGCCCGTGCCCTCGTCGGCCAGTTGCGACGCGACCCGGAGTTCGCGGGATGGCGCATCGACGCGGTGAAGGTCGCCCACCACGGTTCGGCGAATCGCGATGACGACCTGCTCGACCTGCTCGCCGCGCCGGTGGCGATCGTCTGTGTCGGTGTCGACAACGACTACGGGCACCCCGCCGACTCGACGTTGGACGCGCTTGCGGACCGGGGTTACCGGGTGCTGCGCACCGACGTGGATGGCGACATCGCGGTGAGACGGACCGACGACGGGCCGGTGTTCGTGGCCACCCGTGGGCCGTGAGGATCTGTCCGCGAAAGGCGGCGCCGGGGTGCGCTTGCACGCGGGGGTCGGCTTGCGGCGCGGGGCCCGTCAGCGGTGGGACGGCAGGGTGGGCCCGGGCCGGGTGTCGCGGGATCAGGCGGGTGTGTCGCGGGATCAGGCGGGTGTCGTCGCGGCGGCGGCCGTGCGCCGGGTGATGTCGGCGCATTCGAGGCAGATCCGCTCGGGGACGAGGCCGAGGCGGATGAGCTGGGCGAAGATGAGGCAGCCCACGCACACCCCCGCGGCCGCCTCGAGCGCGGGGAAGACGACCATGATCGCGCCGACGGCGAAGGCGATCGTCGAGGCGGCGGCGGGACCACCGGCGGCAGCGATCGCGCCCGCAGTCGCGGCGACGACGGTGGCGACCGCGCCGATCGAGGCGGCGAACCGCTTGGGCGGCCCGGCCGTCGGGCGCGGGGCGGCCGGCACCAGGGGGCGCACCCAGCGAAGGATGCCCTGGGCGATCGGGCTCACCCGCGGTCCCCAGACCGCGCGCAGGATGAAGTCGACGGCGAGCGCGGCATACAGCCACCAGGCGCCGCTCACGAGGGCGGCCACGCCCACGGCCAGGACGACCACCGCCACGAGGCGCACGGTGATCTCGTCGACGATGTCGGGGTAACCAGGCCGCAGATCCATGTCGGAAATTATGGATCAAATAATCTCATGTTATTAGAGGCGTCCGCGATCCGGACTCTGCGCGGGCGTTCAGGCGCGGACGGGGTGACGCTCCGCCTGGGCACTCTCGACGAGGGCGTCGACCGTCGCGGCGACCGCTGGGACGCGCAGGAGGTCCTCGGTCGTCACCACGTGGATGTGTCGACGGGACGGGGGTTGCAGCGGCCGGGCGACGATCCCGTGCTCGTGGGCGGCCTCGAGGATGAGGTCGGGCACGAGGGCGACCCCCAGGCCCGAGCGGACGAGCCCGAGCACCGCGACATAGTCCTCGGTCTCGAAGGCGACGTTGGGCCGGAAGCCGGCGTTGTCCGCGAGTGAGACGAGGTGTCCGCGGCACCGAGGACAGCCGGCGATCCACTCCTCCTCCGCGGCCAGGGCGAGGTCGACGACCTCGTGCTTGGCGAGCGGGTGCTCGGGGGGCACGGCCAGGCGTACCTCGTCGTCGAGCAGTGGCCGGATGACGAAGTTGTCGAGGTCCTCGCCCCGGCCGACGTCGGTGCCCTCGTAGGCGAAGGCGACCGCGAGATCGCATTCCCCGGCGCGCAGGGCCGCGAGCGACTCGGGCGGCTCGCCCTCGGAGAAGCGCACCGAGATCTCGGGATAGCGGCGCTTGAGCAGGGCGAGCGCACGAGGGACCAGCGAGGCGGAGGAACTGGGGAAGGCCATGAGCCGGACCCGGCCTGCGCGCAGCCCGGCGATCGCGGCGACCTCCTCCTCGGCGGCGTCGAGGGCAGCAAGCACGGTCACCGCATGGCGGGCGAGCACCTCCCCGGCCTCGGTGAGCCGGACATGCCGACCCATCCGTTCCACCAGGGCCGTGCCGGTGCGCTGCTCGAGCCGACGGACCATCTGGGAGATGGCCGGTTGGGTGTAGCCGAGCGATGTCGCGGCGGCCGTGAAACTGCCTTCGTCGGCGATGGCACGCATGACTCGCAGACCTGCGGCGTCGATCATCCGGCCAGGATATAACGTCGGGTTATCGAACGCCAGGGAAACCGCACGCGAGGTGAAGGGTGCGGGGGACGGCATTGCGGGGGGCGGCATTGCGAGGGGCGGCATACTGCCGTGTTGTGGACGGACCGCGTCGAGCACCGTGGCGAGCACCCGAGAAGGACGTCGCCTCGGCGCCCTCCGGCGGCGGCGACGGCGCGGGGTATGCCGCCTCGGGCCGGCTTCGCGCGCTCGTGGAACTCGTCGGCGCCGGCGAGGTCTTCGTGCTCACCGGGGCGGGACTCTCGACCGACTCGGGCATCCCGGACTACCGGGGGCGCGACGGGGTGCGTCGGGTGCGGCCGATGGAGTTCGGGGAGTTCGTCGGCTCGAGCGCGGCGCGGCAGCGCTATTGGGCGCGCTCGTTCGTCGGCTGGGCGCGGTTCCGTGCCGCCGTGCCCAACGAGGGGCATCGGGCGGTCGCAGCCCTGCAGGCACGGGGTCTCGTGCGCGCCCTCGTCACGCAGAACGTCGACGGATTGCATCAGCAGGCCGGGGCCCGCGATGTCGTCGAGCTGCACGGCAACCTCGCCCAGGTCCGCTGTCTCCGGTGCGGGCACCGGGTCGACCGGGGATCGGTGCAGACCCGGATGGCCGAGGCGAACCCGGGGTTCACGGCATACCTGCGGGGGACGGTGCCGGACGGCTCGCAGGTGAGCAGCCAGATCCGACCCGACGGGGACGTGGTCCTGCCCGACCAGGCGGTGGTGGGCTTCGTCGCCCCCCGCTGCCCCGTCTGCGACGCCGACCTGCTCAAGCCGGATGTCGTCTTCTTCGGCGAATCCGTTCCGGCGCAACGGGTCACGCACTGTTTCGCGGAGTTGGCAGCAGCCCGGTCGATGCTCGTCCTGGGTTCCTCACTCGCGGTGATGAGCGGCTACCGGTTCGTCCGGCGGGCGGCTGCGGACGGCATACCGGTGGCCGTCGTCACCCGAGGTGCGACTCGCGGGGACGGGGAGGCGACGTTGCGGGTCGACGCCCCGCTCACTCCCACGCTCGTGGAGCTGGCCGGCCGACTCGGTTGACCGGACGGGCGAGTAGGACGGCACGGGACCGCGCGATCCCGACGAGCCGGGCGCTCGCCGGGATCGGGAGGGGGCGGTTCAGACCCGGCGCAGGACCGCGGTCACCTTCCCGAGGATGGTCGCGGCCCGGCCGTCGATCGGCGCGTATGCCGGGTTGTGCGGCAGCAGCCACACCTCACTCCCCGCGCGCTTGAAGGTCTTGACCGTGGCCTCGCCGTCGAGCATCGCCGCGACGATGTCGCCGTTGTCGGCGCTCTGCTGCTGGAGCACGACCACCCAGTCGCCGTCGCAGATGGCCGCGTCGACCATCGAGTCGCCCACCACCCGCAGGAGGAACAGGGCGCCCTCGCCGACGAGCTGACGCGGGAGCGGGAAGACGTCTTCCACGGCCTCTTCGGCGAGGATCGGCCCGCCGGCCGCGATCCGCCCGACGACCGGCACGTAGACGGCCTCGGGAGCGGCGTCGCCGGAGTCGGTCTCCAGGTCGTGGTGCTCGCCGTGCTCGATCGCGTCGGCGAGGCGACCGGGCGGCATGCCGCCGGAGCCGCGGTAGCCCCGGGTGCCCTGCTTGGCGTCGGGGGAGACGACCTCGAGGGCCCGCGGCCGGTTGGCATCGCGTCGCAGGTAGCCCTTGCGTTCGAGCGCGGCGAGCTGGTGGGCGACGCTCGACGGGCTGGTGAGCCCCACGGCCGCGCCGATCTCGCGCAGGCTCGGCGGATAGCCGCGGCGGTCGACCGAGTTACGGATGACTTCGAGCACTCGCCGCTGACGCACGGTGAGACCATCGCCCTCGCCCTCGCGCTCGGGCAGGTGGCTGACATCGGCCATCGGAACCGTCTCCCTTCAAGGTGCCTCGATCTGGCATCGCCGCAGGTCGAGTGGGCTTCGACCCCCGTCGCGACCTGCCTCGGCCGGTCCGTTGCGGCTGGCCTGGCGGTGCGCTCGGGTGGGGCTGTCGGTGGTCCCTGCTGGACTTGCGTGCGTGAGTTCAGGGTATGCCGTTCGGACACGCGTGGCAAACATGTGTTCGAGGTGTGTCTCGACATCGTCGTACGGATGTGCTAGACATCGAACAGACGTTCTTCAGACACGCATTCGAATCGCACGGCAGTGTCCGGTGGCCGCCCGATCGATTCACCCGACCGATCCACCCGCTGAAGCCGACCGGAGCCGACCGGCTCCCGACCGCAAGGAGACCCCGATGAGCGCCCTCGCCGCCTGGGAACTCGTCCCGACCACTGCCCGCCGCGCAGGCGGCGGGTCCCCGGCCGGTCCCCGCTCGCGTCACCTGCACGTCGTGCCGGCCCCTGCCGCCGACGTCCGTGGGGAAGTGCGGCTCACCCTTGTCGGCCGCCGGGTGCTCGCCGCCCTCGTGATGACAGTGGTCGTCGTCCTGGTCGTGCTCGCGGTGTCTGCGACCGCCCGGGCCGCAGCGGGCGGCTCGGTCTCCGAGCGGACGGTGACGGTCCAGTCCGGGCAGACCCTCTCGCACGTCGCGGCCGCCGAGCTGCCTCAGTTGTCCATCGCCGAGGGGGTGGCCCGGCTCCGGCTGGCCAACCGACTGCCCTCGGACCAGGTCCGGGCCGGTCAACAGCTCGTCATCCCCGCCGTCGGCTGAGTCGGACCGAGTCGGCGAAGTCGGACCGGTCCTCGCCGCCGACCCGCACGCAGGCGTGCCACGCCTCGACCCCGTGGCGCGCCGTCCCTCGACGAGGGGCCGGGCCGCCCGCCCGCCCGCCACCCGGCGGGCGGGCGGTCTGTTTCGCGCGACACGCCCGGCGACGCGCGCGAGACACGGGCGAGACACGCGGACGGGGGCCCGGCTCTTGACACATGCCTGGGCGACAGGCTTTAGTTACCCCTACATCTAGTAGTTACAGCGGTGTCATTCATCCACATATAGTCCACAGGGCTGGGTGAGTTACCCACATGCCGTCCACACGGCATACCACCGCCGTCCACCGGGCGTCCCCAGGGTCGTCCACAGGGGCCCGTTTCGACCGGGGGGAGGACCGTCGCATGCACTGCCCGTTCTGCAGGCACGAGGACTCGCGCGTCGTCGACTCGCGCACCGCTGACGACGGTGCCGCGATCCGGCGTCGGCGTCAGTGCCCGCAATGCGGCCGGCGGTTCACGACCGTCGAGACCGCGAGCCTGTCCGTGGTCAAGCGTTCGGGGGCGACCGAGCCGTTCAGCCGGCAGAAGGTGCTCGTCGGCGTCCGTAAGGCCTGTCAGGGCCGGCCGGTCACCGAGGACCAGCTCGCCCTGCTCGCCCAGCGAGTCGAGGAGCACGTCCGGGCCAACGGCCAGGCAGAGCTCGACGCGCACGAGATCGGGCTGGCCGTGCTCGAGCCGCTACGCGAGCTCGACGAGGTCGCCTACCTGCGCTTCGCCTCGGTCTACCGGGCCTTCGACAGCCTCGAGGACTTCGAGGAGGCCATCACCCTGCTGCGCGCCGAACGCGACGCGGGGGACACGGCATACCCCGCTGCGGGTATGCCGGGCGGCGAGACCGCCGCTCACGAGCAGCACTAGCCACACCCCGCCCTCGGCAGCCCGGAAGGGATGTCGGTGGTGGGTGACACCGTTGGGGAAGAAGAACAGGTCAGGGAGGCCACAGAAATGACGGAGACCGCCAACCGCTCGAGCGCTCGCCGCAACCCTCGGGGCAAGGGCGTGACGGTGGAGCGCATCCACACGACACCCGGGGTGCACCCCTATGACGAGGTGACGTGGGAGAGCCGCGACGTCGTCCAGACCAACTGGAAGACCGGCGAGACGATCTTCGAGCAGCGTGGCGTCGAGTTCCCCGACTTCTGGTCGGTCAACGCGAGCACGATCGTCACGACGAAGTACTTCCGCGGCGCGCTGGGCACCGAGGTCCGCGAGCGCTCGTTGCGTCAGCTCATCGACCGGGTCGTGCTCACCTATGTGAAGGCGGGCAAGGAGTTCGGCTACTTCGGCACCGACGAGGACGCCGAGATCTTCGAGCACGAGCTCACCCACGCCCTGCTCCACCAGGTCTTCTCGTTCAACTCCCCGGTGTGGTTCAACGTCGGCACCAAGAGCCCGCAGCAGGTGTCGGCCTGCTTCATCCTCGCCGTCGACGACTCGATGGACTCGATCCTCAACTGGTACAAGGAGGAGGGGAAGATCTTCCAGGGTGGGTCCGGTGCGGGCCTCAACCTGTCCCGGATCCGGGCCTCCTCCGAGCTGCTCTCCTCGGGTGGCACGGCCTCCGGCCCGGTGTCCTTCATGCGTGGCGCCGACGCTTCCGCCGGCACCATCAAGTCCGGTGGTGCCACTCGGCGGGCCGCGAAGATGGTCGTCCTCGACGTCGACCACCCCGACATCGAGGAGTTCATCGAGACCAAGGCCCGCGAAGAGGACAAGATCCGCGTCCTGCGCGACGCCGGTTTCGACATGGACCTCGGCGGCAAGGACATCGTGTCCGTGCAATACCAGAACGCCAACAACTCGGTCCGGGTCTCCGACGAGTTCATGCGCGCGGTCCAGGAGCAGGGTCGGTTCGGCCTGCGGGCCCGGATGGACGGCCGGGTCCTGCGCGAGGTCGACGCCCGGGAGCTGTTCGACAAGATCGCGACGGCCGCTTGGGAGTGCGCCGACCCGGGCATCCAATACGACGACACGATCAACGCCTGGCACACCAACCCCGAGTCGGGGCGGATCACGGCGAGCAACCCGTGCAGCGAATACATGTCGCTGGACAACTCCTCGTGCAACCTCGCCTCGCTCAACCTGCTCAAGTTCCTGCGCGACGACGACACCTTCGACGCGGTGACCTTCCAGAAGGTCGTCGAGCTGGTCATCACCGCGATGGACATCTCGATCTGCTTCGCCGACTTCCCGACCGAGCCGATCGGGGTCACCACCCGCGACTACCGGCAGCTGGGCATCGGCTATGCCAACCTCGGCGCGCTGCTCATGGCCACCGGCCACGGCTACGACTCCGACGGCGGGCGCGCGCTCGCCGCGGCGATCACCAGCCTGCTCACCGGCGCGGCATACAAGCGCTCGGCCGAGCTCGCCGGGGTCGTCGGGCCGTATGCCGGCTACGCGCGCAACTCCTCGGCCCACCAGCGGGTGATGCGCAAGCACCAGGCCGCCAACGACGCCGTGCGCACCTACGACGCGATGGACCGGAGCATCCACGACGCCGCGACGAAGGCATGGGACGCCGTGGTCAAGCTCGGCGACAAGAACGGTTTCCGCAACGCCCAGGCCAGCGTCCTCGCCCCCACCGGCACCATCGGCTTCATGATGGACTGCGACACGACCGGCATCGAGCCGGACTTCTCGCTGGTGAAGTTCAAGAAGCTCGTCGGCGGCGGGTCGATGCAGATCGTCAACCTCACCATCCCGCGGGCGCTGGCCAAGCTGGGCTACCAGCAGGAGCAGGTCGAGGCGATCGTCGAATACATCGCCGACAAGGGGCACGTGATCGACGCCCCGGGTCTCAAGCCCGAGCACTACGAGGTCTTCGACTGCGCGATGGGCGCACGAGCGATCAGCCCGATGGGTCACGTGCGGATGATGGCGGCCTGCCAGCCGTTCCTCTCCGGCGCGATCTCCAAGACGGTCAACCTGCCCGAGACGGCCACGGTCGAGGAGATCGCCGACGTCTACCTGCAGGGCTGGAAGATGGGCCTCAAGGCGCTCGCGGTCTATCGCGACAACTGCAAGGTCGGTCAGCCGCTGTCCGATGCCAAGGCCGAGAAGAAGACCGAGCCCACCGGGAGCGCCGAGGCGGCTGCGCAAGTTCTCAAGGTCGTCGAGCGGGTCGAATACCGCCCGGTGCGCAAGCGTCTGCCCAAGCGCCGTCCGAGCCAGACCATCTCGTTCGCGGTCGGCGGTGCCGAGGGCTATCTCACGGCCGGGTCCTACCCCGACGACGGCCTGGGCGAGATCTTCATCAAGCTCGGCAAGCAGGGGTCGACCCTGGCCGGCGTGATGGACTCGTTCGCCCTCGCGATCTCCATCGCCCTGCAATACGGGGTGCCGCTGGAGACGTTCGTCGAGAAGTTCACCAACCTGCGCTTCGAGCCCGCCGGTCCGACCGACGACCCTGACGTGCGGATGGCGACCTCGATCATGGACTACGTGTTCCGCCGCCTTGCCCTCGACTACCTCGACTTCGACACTCGCTCGTTCATGGGCATCCACACCGCGCAGGAGCGGGCGCGTCACCTCGAGACTGGCTCGTATGCCGCGCCGGAGGCCACCGCGGCGGAGATCGCGGACGAGCTGGCGAGCTCGGCGCAGTCGTTGGTCACCCATGCGCCGCACCTGGCCGACAAGCAGCCCGGCGGGGCGCCTGCCGCGGCTGGGGCTGCGGTCGCCCATCCGAAGGACAAGTCGCAGGACCACGCGAGCGAGGTCATCTCCGGTGCCGGGGCGGCGTCGGCCCGTGAGGTCGGCGGCGACGTCCACTCCTCGCAGGACCTGCTGGCCAAGTTCCAGGGCAAGACGGCCGACGCGCCCATGTGCATGACCTGCGGCACGAAGATGCGTCCGGCCGGTTCCTGCTACGTGTGCGAGGGCTGCGGCAGCACGAGCGGCTGCAGCTGAGCCTGCCGACCGGGCGCAACGGATCACCGACCGCGGCGCCCGGCCGGACGGCATACCACCCAGAGCGACGCGGGTGGGGTCTGAGGGGAAGCCCGGCCCCACCCGTTGTCACGTCTCGAGGGTGA
>WBZT01000696.1_pt1 | contig 26336 bp, 26 predicted proteins | sample 5204241 | NCBI WGS metagenome assembly WBZT01 (sample SAMN12344358, study PRJNA552823) | activated sludge metagenome | biome: Activated sludge suspended growth; feature: Nitrification reactor; material: Wastewater; isolation source: activated sludge from nitrification reactor of wastewater... | reverse complement strand
AACCCGCTGGAGCGGCTCAACGGTGAGGTCAAGCGCCGTACCAACGTGGTGGGCATCTTCCCCAACGAGGCCGCCATCTATCGGCTGGTCGGCGCCATGCTGCTGGAGCAGAACGATGAATGGGCACTCCAGCGACGCTACATGACCCTGGAAACCCTCGCCGACCTCGGCGAGAATCCCAACGTCAGCTTGCCCGCGGTCGCAAGCTGATCGGCTCCCCAAACTCACTGGAGTCGATAACCTCCTGATCGCTTCTTACACCACGCCCTGGGACACGATCTTCTTGAGTCGCATGGCTGGCAATACAACCCTGCAACGGGCGCATATCATCCGCCAGGGTACTAAGAGGAGCAGTGGGACAATGTCGTTACACTTTGTGGACGAAGCAAGACGATGGTTTGACCCGGTGGCACAACAGTTTGGTTTGTCATGTCTAGTTGCCAGTGAGCGAGAGGTTCGCTACGAGAATGATGCTGTCTTCCTCTGCATCAACTTCGACAATGCTCGCTCGTATGAATTAGGTGTCGAACTCGGTAAGAAGAGCCCAAATCAGCTGGAACGCCCCTTCTCGCTTTCCGAAGTTCTGCGTCTAAACGGTGTTCCAGATGCTGCGTCAATTGATGGAATCATGGTTAGTGACGCTGTACGGTTGCATGATGCATTGGTCAGGCTGGCTATGCTTGTTATGCAGTATGCCCCCGATTTCTTGGTCGGCAATGACATATCGTTTGCACGAGTTGCCAGACTTCGCGAGAAGGAGAGCTTGGCTTATGCACTTGAACGGGATCTTCGAGCGGCGCGTGCCCAAGCTGAAACCGCTTGGTCTGGTAAGGACTATAAAGCTGTGGTGGCAGCGTTTGAACCACTGGAATCTCACTTGTCACCCGCTGAAAAGAAACGTCTGGAATACTCGCGCAAGCAGTTACTGGCATAGCTCGTGTCGGTTGGGCTGAACCTGGTAAGAAAACTTGTGTATGCCGCATACTCCCCTCGGCTTCACATTTCTCCCACTCCATGCGCGCTGCCCAGAAATCCGCCAACCAGGGGCGCGGGATGCACATGACGCCGTCGCTGATCGAGCGAAATGTCCCCGCGCAGAATGCGACGTTTACCCTGGTGGGCCGGACGGAATATGCCGCACCCATCCTGACGCTGATGAACACGGTTTACCAGGTGAAGGGAGCCGTCACGTTCAAGCCGGGAGACTATCGGAACTACGTCGTTCGCGGCGAACTCGGCGAGAGCTATTCGGCGGTGTGGCTGGAAGAGGAGCTTACCGGCAAGACGGTTGGCAAAAAGATCGAGATCCACGGCTCGGCGAAGCTCGGGACGTTCGAGAAGTAGTGTGCGGCCGTGAGGGAGGAGGGCGCTCCCACGAATGGGCACCGGGAAATGCGCTTTCCGGGTGTTGCGGAATCCCCCCTGCCCCCCCTTTTTCAAAGGGGGGAACGCTTGGGCGGGCGTTGAGGGAGGCCTGGCTCAGGCGCGGTATTCCGCGTTCAGGCCCGTTAATGGGCCTGGCTCGCATTTTTTCGTAGCAAGAGAAAGCCTCACCACTGCTTGACTGGTGGCAACTACTCCGACTCCGGCGGCGTGGCCTTCCCCGGAACCTGCCGCAAACGATGCGACCAGTATTTCGGTTGCCTGCTGTGGTGGGCCACGGCCAGAACAACGATTTCATCCGCCAGTACGCTGTAGACAAGATCGTAGGGGTAACCGGAAAGAATGAAGCGCCGCGCCTGACGGGAGATGGGTGGCGCGGCGAGTGGGAACAAGGCGATGGAGCGGCGCGCTTCCTGAACTCGCAACCAGAAACCCTCCGCCGCGCGGGGACTGCGTTCGCGATACCAAGCCAGCGCTTCCGCCAATTCGGCGCTGGCGACGGACAGCAGGCGAACCTTCATTACCCCAGGAATTCCTTGCGCAGCCGGGCCATCGCCACATCGAAGTCCTCCGCCTCGATTTTCCCTGCCTCATAGGCCGCGAGGCGATCCTCGCTTTCCCTGGCCCAGGCTTCCTGCCATTGCGCATCGGGCGGGCTGACCAACTCACCCAGCGCGTCGAGCAGCGCGACCCGCTCCTCTGCCGACAGGACTTTCGCTTGCTCGACCATGGCCTCAACTCGGGTGTTCATGATGGCTCCTTCTTGTGCCTGCTGGACCTCATAGGGGGAATGATAGAAGGCTCAGGTTCGATACTCCGCGTTGATCTTCACGTAGTCATACGAGAAGTCGCAGGTCCACACGGTGGCGGCGGCGTCGCCCCGGGCCAGGTCCACGCGCACGGTGATTTCCGGGGCGGCCATGACGCGGGCGCCTTCGGCTTCCTGGTAGGCAGCGGCGCGGCCACCCTTTTCCGCGACGAGCACCTCATTTGCGTTACTTCCCAGCCAGAGACGGATGCGCTCCACGTCCAGGTCGTCGATGCCCGAGTAGCCCACGGCGGCGAGGATGCGGCCCAGGTTGGGGTCGGAGGCGAAGAAGGCGGTCTTCACCAGGGGCGAGCGGGCGATGGCGTAGGCCACCTGCTTGCACTCGGCTTCGTCCTTGCCGCCCTCGACGCGCACTTCCATGAATTTGGTGGCGCCCTCGCCGTCGCGCACGATGGCCTGGGCCAGTCGCGCCATGACCTCGGTGACGGCGGCTTGCAGGCCGGCGAAGCGGCGGTCGCCGTCGTCCATGATGACCGGGGCCGGGGTGCTGCCGGTGGCGATGAGGATGCAGGAGTCGTTGGTGGAGGTGTCGCCGTCCACGGTGATGCAGTTGAAGGACTTGTTCACGGCGTGGCGCAGCATGGCCTCCAGGGCCTCGCAGGACACCGGCGCGTCGGTGGCGACGAAGGACAGCATGGTGGCCATGTTGGGGTGGATCATGCCAGAGCCCTTGGCGATGCCGGTCACCGCGAACTCCACGCCGTCCAGGGCCACCTTGCGGCTGGCGGCCTTGGCCACGATGTCGGTGGTCATGATGGCCTCGGCGGCGGCGGCCCAGTTGGCGGGCTTCAGGTCGGCGACGGCGGCGGGCAGGGCGTTGATCAGCTTGCCCACCGGCAGGGGCTCCAGGATGACGCCGGTGGAAAAGGGCAGCACCTGTTGCGGCAGGATGCCCAGCTCGGCGGCGGCGGCGGCGCAGGTTTCCCGGGCGCGGGCCAGGCCATCCTCGCCGGTGCCGGCGTTGGCGTTGCCGGTGTTGACCACCAGGGCGCGGATGCCTTTCTCGTTGTGCAGGTGTTCCTTGCACACGCTGACCGGGGCGGCGCAGAAGCGGTTCTGGGTGAACACGCCCACCACCTCGGAATCGTGGGGCAGGGTCATCACCAGCACATCGCGGCGGCCGGGCTTCTTGATGCCGGCGCTGGCGACGCCCAGCTCGACGCCGGGCACGGGAAGCAGGGAAGCGGGATCGGGGGGGGCGAGGTTGACGGGCATGATGGGTCTCGTGGCGGAAAGTCAGGGGATTCTATCGGAGGCCGGGGCCGGATTCTCCCCGCTCGCCCGGGTCGGCAGGGTGAAGCAGAAGCGGGCCGGGCGAACGTGGTCGAGCCAGAGCTCGCCGCCGTGGGCCTCCACCAGGGTGCGGCTGATGGCCAGGCCCAGGCCCATGCCCTCGGTCTTGCTGGTGGCGAAGGAATCGAACAGGCGCTGTTCCATGTCCGGCTGGACGCCCTGGCCGCTGTCGCTGACGCAGATGCGCAGGCGATCCGGCCCATGGGCGGACGCGGCGATCTCGATGTCCCGCCACAGGGTCGGGTTGTCGGTCAGGGATTCCACCGCGTTGGCCAGCAGGTTGTGCAGGACGGTGCCCATCTGCACCCGGTCGGCGTGGATGAGGGGCAGGTGCTCCTCGAAGCGGGTCTCGATGCCGATGCCCTGCCGTTCCGCCCGGCGGCGCACGTGGGCCAGGCTTTCCTCCACCAGGTCCTGGGCCGAGAACGTCTCCGGACGCAGGCCCCCGCCGCGGAAGAACTCGCGCAGGCGGCGCATGACCTGGCCGGCCCGGTTGGCCTCCCGGTCGATCTTGTCCAGGGTGTCGGCCAGCAGGGCGGCGTGGCGCGGCGGATCCTCCAGCATGGCGCGGCCGGCGCGGGCGTAGTTGGCCACGGCCACCAGGGGCTGGTTCAGCTCGTGGGCGATGGCCTGGGCCATCTCGCCCGCCGCCGCCAGGCGCATGGCCTGGTTGAGCTCGGTTTCGCGCTGGTGCAGGCGTTCCTCGGCGGCGCGCCGGGTGGTGACGGCCATGCCCAGGAACAGGCCGGTGACCGCCAGGCCCAGCATGAGCATCTGGAATTCCACCACGGTGATGGCGTGCAGGCCGCGCCATTCCAGGATGGCGTTGATGCCCACGTGGCTGGCGGCCAGGGCCACCGTGGCGCCCTGGATGCCGTGGCGCATGGCGATCCAGATCATGGGCAGGAACAGCAAATAGAAGAACTTGAATTCGTCGGTGTACTTGAGGCCGAAGATGACCCACAGGGCGATGGCGATGGCCAGACCCTGCAGGACCATTTCCCGCTCCAGCCGGAACGCGTTCCAGTCCTGACGGGCGTGGACCAGCACCAGGGGGGCGATGATCAACAGACGAATCAGGGCGCCCACCCAGTAGTTCACCAGGTCCGCCAGCCAGGCCAGGACGTTGGGGGCCGCTTCCGGGCTGCGGGAGAAAACGTGGACGCCCGCGTCCAGCCAGGCGCCCAGCACCGCCACCAGCAGAAACCAGGACAGGTCGCGCTGGGTGGAAAGCCTCGGGTCCACGCCCAGGCCCCTGAGCAGCCAGGCCGCCAGGGCCACCAGCCCCAGCATGAGCAGGGTGGCGGCCCACAGGGCCGGCAGCCAGTCGGGGGGATGGCCGTAGATCGGCAGTCCCACCAGAAAGGTGACGGCGATGAACAGGGGCGCGTAATGCAACCCGTACAGCAGCAGGAAGGCCAGGCTCAGCCCCAGGGGCGGGGTCCAGGGCGCCAGGGCCAGGGGCAGGACGGCCTGGGGGTTGCTGACCGCGTCCAGGGCCAGGCTGCCGATGCCGTAGGCCAGCAGGACCTTCCAGGAGACGGGAAACACCGATGCTCCCCGAATCGGCGGCCGCTCAGCAGGCCAGGCCGTGCAGGCCGCAGAGGTAGCGCTTGGCCAGGGCCAGCATGATCCACAGCCAGAACAGCAGGAAGAAGGTCACCATGGGCACGTGGGCGTCGAGGATGAAGCGCGGGGTGATGAAGCGCGCCGCCTTGATGGCCGGCCCGGTGATGGTTTGCAGGATCTTGTAGAACAGATTGTTGAAGCGGTGCTTGCCCGCCAGCAGGGCCAGGATGCCCTGGCCGAGCAGGGCGAAGCCGGCGACCTCGACCAGGACGCGCAGGACGGAAACCAGCAAAAGATCGAATTGCATGGGAGGCGGGATGAAGAGGGCGGTTGGAGGCCGGATTTTAGCTTGTGCCATGGCATGTCCACCGGGAAAATCCGGTTCCCCCTCAACACGACCGTTCGCGACCGCCACCATGAATTTCGACCATCTTCGCTTTACCCTGCGCGCCGTCGTCATGGACTGGTTCCGCCAGCACGACAAGGCCCTGGAAGCCTACGTCGACAGCTTCCGCGCCGATCCGCGGGACGTCCGCGCGGCCCGCAGCGTGGCCTGGATCCATGCCCAGAAGCAGCGCTGGACGGCGGCGGCGGACTGGTTCGGCAAGGCCCTGGAACTGGAGCCCGGGCACGCCGACACCTGGTTCAACCTGGGCTACGCGCGCGAGCAGGCCGGCGACCGTCCCGGCGCCCTGGAGGCGTTTCGCCGGGTCACGGAACTCAATCCCAAGCACGACCGGGCCTGGTATGGCCAGGGCATGATCCACGCCCATCATGGCGACCACGCCGCCGCCGCCGAGGCCCTGGAACGGGCCGCCCAACTCCAGCCCATGAACGGCGCCGCCTGGTACGCCCTGGGCATGGCACGGCACCACTGCCACGAGCCCGGCAAGGTGGAGGCGGTGATCCGCCACCTGGTGGAGCATGAACCCCAGACCGCCAGGCGCCTGATCCGGGATGCCGAGCGGGCCGACCTGGCCCATCTGGTGGCCCACCTGCCCGGCACCTGATCGGCACGCGCGGAATCGACCTTCCAAACAATAAGGCCCGCGCGAGCGGGCCTTATTGTTTGGAACTGCCCCGGTACTTTGGGGCAGCCGGCGGTCAACGCTTAAGCCGCCTTGGTGTCGATGTCCCCGGTCAGGCTGGGGTAGCGCACGTGGTCCACCAGTTCCTGGATTTCCTTGGACGGGGCCGAGGTCAGCAGGGAACCGATGATCACCCCCGCGAAGCCCGCGACCAGGCCGAAGATGCCGCCGGAAATGGGCTTGATGCCGAACCACAGGGGGGCGAGGACGCCGAAGAAGTCGTAGGTCATGTACATGTAGTACATGCACACGCCCAGACCCGCCAGCATGCCGATCACCGCGCCCAGGTAGTTGGCCCGCTTCCAGAACACGCCCAGAACCAGGGCGGGGAAGAAGGCCGAGGCCGCCAGGGAGAAGGCGGCGCCCACCAGGAACAGGATGTCGCCCGGCTTCAGCGAGGCCACGTAGGCGGCCAGCACGGCCACCACCAGGAGCAGCGCCTTGGACACGGTCAGGCGGCGCACGGTGGAGGCGTTGGGGTCGATCATCTTGTAGTACACGTCGTGGGACAGGGCGTTGGCGATGGTCAGCAGCAGACCGTCCGCGGTGGACAGCGCCGCGGCCAGGCCGCCGGCCGCCACCAGGCCCGAGATCACGTAGGGCAGGCCGGCGATTTCCGGCGTGGCCAGCACGATCAGGTCGCCACCCAGGGTGATTTCCGCCAGCTGGATCAGGCCGTCCTTGTTCATGTCCACGATCTTCATCAGGGTCGCGTCCACCGCCGACCAGTTGCTGACCCAGGCGGGCAGCGAGGCGAACGACGAACCCACCAGGTGGTGGTAGACCTCGTACTTGGCCAGCACCGCCAGGGCGGGGGCCGTGAAGTACAGCAGGAAGATGAAGAACAGGGACCAGAACACCGACTTGCGCGCGTCACGCACCGAGGGGGTGGTGTAGTAGCGCATCAGGATGTGGGGCAGGGAAGCGGTACCCACCATCAGGCACAGCACCAGGGCCAGGAAGTTGTTGCGCTTGTCGCTGGAGGCGGCCTCGTCCTCGGCCTTGGCCTTGGCGATTTCCTCCGGCGTCGCGGCCGGATTCTCCTTCATCAGCTTCTTCTCGGCGCCCTTGCCGGAGAAGGCGGTGGCGTGGGCGGCGACCGGACCGGCCTTGCCCTTGGCGCCGGTTTCCGCGCCCTTCCACTTGGCCTTCAGCTTGGCGATGTCGGCCGGGAAGTCCTTGAGATCCTTCTCGGCGGCGGCGATGGCCTTGGCGTCCTGCTCGGGCGCGGCCTTCAGGTCGGCCAGTTTCTGCTCGACCTTGGCCTTCTGCTCGGCGTGGAAGGCGGCACCGTTGCCGGCGGCCACGGCCGCGTCCAGGGCCTTGAGCTTGTCGCCCCATTCGGCGGCCTTCTCCTTGTGGATGGCGCGGACCGTCAATTCCGCGGCGCCCAGCACCGAGTTGGGATCGTTCAGCTCCTTTTCCTTGGCGGTGACGCCCTGCAGGGCCTGGCCATAGGCGATCTGGGGGATGGGGTTGCCGGTGATGTTCACCGACAGCCACACCACCGGGATCATGTAGGCCACGATCAGGATGATGTACTGGGCCACCTGGGTCCAGGTCACCGCCCGCATGCCGCCCAGGAAGGAGCACACCAGGATGCCGGCCAGACCGACATAGACCCCCACCGCGAACTCCAGGCCGGTGAAGCGGCTGGTGATGATGCCGACGCCGTAGATCTGGGCGATCACGTAGGTGAAGGAACAGATGATGGCCGCCAGCACGCCGATGGTCCGGGGCAGGTGACCGCCGTAGCGGGCGCCCAGGAAGTCGGGGATGGTGAACTGGCCGAACTTGCGCAGGTAGGGCGCCAGGAACAGCGCCACCAGCACATAGCCGCCGGTCCAGCCCATGACGAAGGCCAGGCCGTCATAGCCGGTCAGGTACAGGGTACCCGCCATACCGATGAAGGATGCGGCCGACATCCAGTCGGCGCCGGTGGCCATGCCGTTGAACAGGGCGGGCACCCTGCGTCCGGCGACGTAGTACTCCGACACGTCGGCGGTCTTCGACATGATGCCGATGCCGGCATACAGGGCGATGGTGGCGGCCAGGAAGATGTAGCCCAGGACCTTCGGGGTGACCCCCATCTGCTCCAGGATGGCCAGGACGATGACGAAGGCGATGAAGCCGCCGGTGTAGAAGCTGTAGTACTTCTTCAGCTGGTTGAAGAAGGCGGTGTTGGACGATGCCGCGCTCATGTCAGTCCTCCCCTTCGTGGACGCCGTATTCCTGGTCGAGCTGGTTCATGCGCCGGGCGTAGTACCAGATGACCAGGACATAGATGATCAGGGCCCCCTGGGCGCCCATGTAGAAGGCGAAGGGGAATCCCATGATGACGATGTCGTTGAGTTCACGTGCGAAGTAGATGACCACGAAGGTCACCACGAACCAGATGGCGAGCAGAACCGCGGTCAGCCGCAGGTTCTTGCTCCAATACTCACGGTGCTTGTCCGTCAGTTGCATTGCGCTCCTCCATTGGAAACAAGGTGGCACTGTCTGGGAAGTCCGCCGAAGCGAACCCTCCTCCCCCAGACCCGCGCGCAGACAGCCACGCCACGGCCCGCGGAGTATAGCCCGAAAGATATAGTAGGAAGTGCAACTTAAATGGAATAACCCATTGATTAGTAAACACTAATTTTGCGTTGCACCATAGGCCGGACATGGGGGTGGGGACGGGGTCGCGAATCCCCCGCGCGCCGCGGGTCAGCCCGCCCAGCTGACCCAGCGCTGGGCTTTTTCCAGATCCTGCAGGTTGCGGTAGCAGGTGGAGCGCTTGGCCTCCGCCAGGGGCAGGGCGCACAGGAACAACTGGGCCGTGGCCAGGGCGTCCGCCAGGGCGCTGTGGCGGGCGAAGTTGTTGATGCGGAAATGGCCGGACCAGTCGTCCAGGGCGCGGTAGCGGCGGGCATGCTCCGGCAGCAGGCCGGGCATGACGTAGGCCAGGTCGAGCCAGGGGTGCTTGAACTCGAAACCCAGGTATTCCTTCACCGCCTTCTTGATCATGGTCTGGTCGAAGGTCACATGGAACGCCACCAGGGGCGACTTGCCCAGGAAGTCGAGGAAGCGCAGCAGGGCTTCCGCCGGCTCCAGGCCTTCCCGCTGGGCCTCGCCGCCGATGCCGTGGATCAGGATGTTGTCCTTGGTGCTGGCCTTGTCCTGGCGCAGCACGATCTCGAAACTGTCGGCCATGACCACCTGGCCGTTTTCCACGGCGCAGGCGCCGATGGCGATGAGCCGGTCGCGCACCAGGTCGAGGCCGGTGGTTTCCACGTCCACCACCACCAGGCGGGTGGCGCGGAAATCCTCGGACAGGCCGGGCTCGGGCCGCGCCCGCCAGGATTCCAGGCGCCGCCGGGCGGCGGGGTCGAGCTCGACGTGGCGGCCAAAAAAGCGATCGAACAGGCCCATGGCGCTCAGACCTTGTAGTCCAGGGCCAGGCGGGCCTGCACCTTGCGCGCCTGACGGAAGGATTCCTTGAGGATGCGGCGGTCCAGGTCGTTCAACTGGTCCGGATCGATGCGGTTGTCCATGGGCTTGCCGGCCTCCATTTCCTCGTGCTGGCCGTTGAGCCGCAGCATCTGGATGAAGAAGAACGAAGACAGCCAGGCCTCGACTTCGGATTCCGGAATGTTCAGCTTCGGCCCGGCGCCGCGCAGCCGGGCGGCGGTGCCGGTGGCGGCCACGCCGGTGGCCAGGGCGAGCACCCGGGCGGCGTCGACGAAGGGCGTGGTGCCGTTGAGTTTGAGGTCCAGGGTGTTGGCCTGGTCGCCCTCGCCGTCCACCACGAAGTCGCGCACCAGGCCCAGGGGCGGTCGGTTGCGCAGGGCGTTGGCGGCCATCTGGTGCAGGAAGCGGGGCGTGGTGGTGGTCTTGGCCAGCAGCCAGGCCTGCAGTTCCTCGGCCAGCTTCTCCTGGCCCAGCAGGGGGCGGAAGTCGAAGAAGATGCTGGCGTTGAGCAGGGATTCCGGATCGCCGGCATCGATCCAGCGGGCGAAGGTGGCCTTCCATTCGTCCAGGGACAGGCACCACTTGGGGTTCATGGCCATGATCTCGCCCTTGCACAGGGGGAAGCCGCAGGCGTCCAGGGCGCGGTTGATGCGCTCGGCCAGGGGCAGCAGGCAGGCGCGGGCCTGGTCGGCGGTTTCCCCCTCGGGCACGGTGAAGATGATGCCGTTGTCCTGGTCGGTGGACAGGGTCTGTTCCAGGCGGCCTTCCGAGCCGAAGGCCAGCCAGCAGAAGGCGTGGCGGCAGTCCTGGGTGGCGGAACACTCCAGCTCGATGATGCGCTGGGTCAGGATGTCGTTGAGGGTGGACAGGATCTGGGTGAGCTGCTCGGCGGCCACGCCCTGGGCCATCATGTTGTGGCCGAGACGGCGGATGTCCTCGGCGGCCTTCACCAGGGTGTCCAGGTTGGCGGCGCCGCGGATGGAGGCGGAAATCTGGGTGACGCCCACCCGTTGCAGGGAGAACAGGTCCTTCTCGGAAATCACGCCGGTCAGCCGGTCGCCGTCCGCCACCAGCACGTGGCGGAAGCCGTGCCGGGCCATGAGCATGGCCGCCTCGAAGGCGTGGGCGGTGGGCGCCAGGGAAACCGGGTTGGGCGTCATGACCTCGCGCATGGGGGTGTTGAGGTCGGTGCCCGGCAGGATGACCCGGCTGATCAGGTCGCGCACCGTGAACACGCCCACCGGCCGATCCTCGCCTTCCACCACGACGATGGCGCTGATGGTGTTTTCCTGGATGGTTTCCAGGGCCTGGCGCAGGGGCGTGTCCGGTGAACACGTGATCGGCTTGCGCCGGGCGATGCTGGACAGGGGGCTGCGCAGGGACTGCTGCTCGGCCGTGCTGGTGGCATAGCGGGCCTGGACGCCGCGCTGGGAGCGCTCCAGCAGGGTGGCGATGCGGCGGGTGCAAAAGTCCTGGAACGCGGACGAAAGTTTCAGCAGGGCGTGGAAATCCGCCTTGTCCAGTTCGTAGGTGAACACGTCGGTGAGGGCCTTGAAGCTGGATATGGTCATCCGCCCGCCCAGCAGCGCGCCCAGGGGGAAGGATTCGCCTTCGTGCAGTTCCAGCCAGGCGCCGCCCGTTCCCGTCTGCTCCACCTGCACCGCGCCCTGCTTGATGATGTAGAAGCGCTTCACGTTGCCGTGGTCGGGGGAAAGCAGCACCTCGCCCTTGCCGTAGTAGGCCAGCTTGAGCCGCTCCGCCAGCCAGATCAGGTGTTCCTTCGCCATGCTGTCGAAGGGGGCGAAGCGGGCGAGGTGTTCGGCGGTGGCGAGAATCAGGGAGTTGGGCGCGGCCATGGCTTTGCGGTGAAAGTGGCGAAAGCGTTAGCTTATGCGATTCCGCGAGCTTGCTGGAATGCCACTAGCCCAGGGGAAGCGCGATTTCCACCCGCAGCCCGCCCTCCGGCGCGTCGTCCAGCCTGACTTCGCCGCCATGCATGGCCACCACCTGCTTGACGATGGCCAGGCCCAGGCCGCCGCCGGGAATGTCGGCGCCGGCCAGGCGCTGAAAACGCTCGAACACCCGATCCCGCTCGCACGCCGGAATGCCGGGCCCGGTGTCGCATACCGTCAGGACGGCTTTTCCCGGGGACGCGCGCAGTTCCACGTCGACACGCCCGCCCGCCGGGGTGTAGCGCAGGGCGTTGTCGAGCAGGTTGCCCAGCATCATGCGCAGGCTTTCGGCCTGGCCGACCAGGCTCAGGGGCTCGCAGGCGCCCACGCCCAGGTCGATGTGGCGGGCGTCGGCCTGGGCGGAGAAGTCCGCGACCGCACGCTTGACGAGGACATCCATCTCCACCGGCGTGAAGGTGACCTGGCGCGCTTCCGGCTCCAGGCGCGCCATGCCGAGCAACTGGTCCACCAGATGGGCGGCCCGGTCCACGCCCTCGCCGAGCTGGGCCAGGGCGGTGTCGCGCTCCGCCCCGGTTTCGGCCCGGCGCGCGATCTGGGCCTGCAACTTGACGGCGGTGAGCGGGGTGCGCAATTCGTGGGCCGCGTCGGCGATGAAGCGGCGCTGGCTCGCCATGGCCTGATCGAGACGCGCGAGCAGGTCGCTCAGGGCGTTGACCAGGGGGGCCACCTCGTCGGGCATGCCCCGGCTGTCCAGGGCGTGCAGGCGCAGCACGCCGCGTTGCACGATTTCACCCCGCACCTGTTCGAGGGGGGCCAGGGCGCGCCCCACGGCGGCGCGGATCAGCAATCCCAGCACCACCACCAGAACGCCCAGGGGGATGAGCAGCCAGGGGGCGATGCCGGCGAAGCGGCGCGCGCGGCTGGCCGAGGTGGTGGCGACCTGGATGGTCAGTCCGCCTTCCTTCAGGGAATAGACGCGCCATTCGGTGTTGTCCCATTGCACGATGTGCAGTCCCGGTTGCTGGGGCGGCGGGCCGATCTCGTCCAGGGAGGAAAAGAGCAGGCCACCGTCCGCGGCCCAGATCTGGCTCACGAATTGGCCCCGGTCGTTGCGGACCTCGTCGTCGTTGTCGTATTCGACGCCATGACGCACCACGGAATAGGCGATCTGTTCCAGGCCGTAATCGCGAATGCGGTTGAAGGCATCCCAGGCCAGCATGTAGGTGATCACGCTGACCAGGAGCCCGGTCAGCAGCAGGGCGCTGATTTGCCAGAGGAGGAGACGGCCGCGAATGGAATTCATCGGATTTCGGGCTTGGCCGAAGCCGCCGGCACGGAGGCGGGGTCCACCAGTTTGTAGCCGACGCCACGCACGTTGCGCACCCAGTCGGTGCCCAGCTTGCGGCGCAGGTTGTGGAGATGCACCTCGACCGCGTTGCTGGCGACCTCCTCGTCCCAGCCGTAGAGCCGGCTTTCCAGCTGTTCGCGGGAAAGGACCGCGCCCGGTTTCTCGATGAGCGCCGCCAGCAGCGAGAACTCCCGCAGCGACAGGGACAACGGCAGGCCATCCCGCGTGACCTCGCGGGTGAGGGGATTCAGGCGCAGGCCGCCCAGGCGCATTTCAGGCTGGACGCGGCCCAGTTTCCGGCGCCGGAGGGCATGTACCCGGGCGATCAATTCGTCCAGGTCGAAGGGTTTGACCAGGTAATCGTCGGCCCCCAGATTGAGGCCGGTAATACGATCCGCCACGGTATCGCGGGCGGTGACCACGAGGACGGGAATGTCCAGGTCGTCGCGGCGAAGTTCCTTCAGCAGGTCAACGCCATCGAGCAGAGGAAGGCCGAGATCGAGCAACAGCAGGCCATAGTCCCCGGTATCGAGCGCGGCCCGGGCGGCGCGGCCATCCCGCACCCAGTCCACCGTGAAGCCGGCGAGCTTGAGTCCACGCACCACACTCGCGCCGATCATGGGGTCGTCTTCAGCCAATAGCAGCTTCATGGTGGCGATTATCGGTAACTTCAGGGGGACGCGGGAATGGACCCCTCGCCGAAAAAAGAAAAGCGGGGCAGGCCCCGCTTTTCCGGACAGCGTGAAACGTCGATTACTTCTTGGCGGGCTCGGCGGGCTTGGCGGCTTCGGCGGGCTTGGCGGCCTCTTCACTCTTGGCCTTCTTGGCCTTCTTGGCCTTCTTGGCGGGCTTGGCTTCTTCCTTCTTGGCGCCAGCGTCAGCGGTGGCGGCCGCGGCGGCCGCGGCGGCGGGGGCGGCCTTGTCGGCGGGCTTGGCGGCGTCGGTGGCCTGGGCGGAACCGAAGGCGAACACGGAAGCGGCGGTCAGCAGAGCGATCAGAGTCTTGTTCATGAATATCTCCAAAGATGGGGTTGTGCCTTGCTATTAACGCTTGGCAGGAAGGTATTTTCCGAATCGAGACTTAACAGACACTTAAGGGCCGAAATGTTTTTCCCAGCCGGAAAAAACAAACCCCCGGGCGAGCCGGGGGTCTGAGTGCCCGCCGCTTGCGGCGGCGGACGGGGGGAGGCCATTTCCTTCACAGTCGCGCGGCGGCTCTGGAGGTTCCCCTCGCCCGCGGGCGGGAGAGGGGCCGGGGGTGAGGGAGGCTCAGTGGGCCGTGGCGCCTTCCGCGTGGATGCCGGTGTTCTGGCGCACGTAGAGTTCGTCCCACATTTCCTCGGAACGCTTGTCGCGGAACAGCAGCGAGAAGACGATCACGCAGAGGAAACCCAGGGGGATGGAGATCAGGCCCGGGTTCTTCAACAGGAAGTAGGGCTTCTCCAGGCCCATCATGCTGGTGGTCTGGCCTTCGAACTTCTTCAGGTCGCCCTCGGCCTTGGCCTTGGCCTTCTCGGTGGCGGCGATGTCCTTCTTCACCGCTTCGATTTCCTTGGCGTCGGTCAGGATGGCCAGCTTGTCGTTCAGCTTGGCCAGCTTCTCGGCGGCGCCCGGCTTGGCCGGCTTCTCGGCGGAGGCCGCCTTGGCCGGCGCGGAAGCGACGCAGCCTTCCATGGCGAACAGCTCGCACATGAAGCTGGAGGCCGCGACGGCGGGCACGGCTTCCTTGGCGGGCTGGGCGGGTTCACCGTTCAGCACCTTGTTGGCTTCCTTGAGCACGGCCTTGGGGTAGGTCATGTTGGGGGAGATCATCACCAGGGCGATGGCGGTGACGGCGCCCACCACCATGCCGGCGACGATGCCGTAGGTGTTGGCGCGTTTCCAGTACAGGGTCAGGAACACGGCGGGCAGGTTGGAGGACGCGGCCACGGCGAAGGCCAGGGCCACCAGGTGGGCCACGTTCTGGCCTTCGGCGGCGATGCCCACGTAGATGGCCAGGATGCCGACGATGACGGAGGACACCCGGGCGGCGATCACCTGCTCTTGCGGAGAGGCGTGGTCGCCCTTGATGACGCCGACGTAGATGTCGTGGGCCATGGCGGAGGCCGCCGCCAGCACCAGGCCGGCCACCACCGCGACGATGGTGGCGAAGGCCACGGCCGCGACGAAGGCCAGGAACAGGTTGCCCAGAACCGAATCCGCGCCGCCGCCGGCGAACTGGGCCAGCAGGGGAGCCGCCATGTTGCCGCCCTTGTCCAGGCCGGCGATGGTTCCGGCGCCCACGTTGATGGCCGCGCCCATGCCCAGGAACAGGGTCAGCACGTAGAAGCCGCCGATGATGCCCATGGCCCACAGCACGGATTGACGGGCGGCCTGGGCCGTCGGCACGGTGAAGAAGCGCATCAGGATGTGGGGCATGCCGGCGGTGCCCAGCACCAGGGCCATGCCCAGGGAGATCTGGTCGATGGGGTTCTTCAGGAACAGGCCCGGCTCCAGGAAGCGCTGGCCCAGTTCCTCCGGCGTCATGCTGGTGGCGGCGTCGCCGATCAGCTTGGCGACCTGGGCCTGCACCTTGGCATCGGTGATCACGGCGGTGAGGAAGCCGGGCAGGGAAAAGCCGTACTGGCCCCAGGTGATGAGCACCAGCAGGATGGAGGCGGTCACCAGCAGCACGGCCTTGATGATCTGCACCCAGGTGGTGGCCTTCATGCCGCCGAACACCACGTAGGACAGCATGAGGATGCCGACGCCGATGACGGAGACGTGGTAGTCGATGCCGATCAGGGTCTTGATCAGCACGCCGCCGCCCACCATCTGGGCGGTCAGGTAGAAGGTGGACACGGTGATGGTGGACAGGGCGGCCACGGTCTTGGAGGCCTTCGGGTCGTTGCGGAAGGCCAGGATGTCGCCCAGGGTGTACTTGCCGATGTTGCGGCAGGGCTCGGCGATCACCAGCAGCACGGTGATGTAGGCCACCAGCCAGCCCACCGAGTACATGAAGCCGTCATAGCCGTACAGGGAGATGAGGCCGGCGATACCCAGGAAGGACGCGGCGGACAGGTAGTCGCCGGCGATGGCCCAGCCGTTCTGGATGCCGGTGACGGAGCGGCCGGCGGCATAGAACTCCGAGGTGGAGTGGGTCTGCCGGGCGGCCCAGTAGGTCACGTACATGGTCACGGCGATGATGCCGCCGAACACGGCGAAGGTCATCCACTTGTATTCGTCGGCCACGGCGCCGGCGCCGGCGAAGGCGACGGTGCTGATCAGGGCCAGGGCGGCGGCGCCGCCGATGAGTTTAAGGTTCATGGCGTTGTCCTTATTTGATGTTGTGGGCGTCGCGGATGATTTCCGCCGCCATGGCGTCGAACTGCCGGTTGGCGCGCACGGCGTAGACGCCGGCGATGGTCCAGGCGACGATGAACTCGGACAGGGCGAACAGGATGCCGACGTTGACCGGGCCCCAGACCTTGATCTTGTACAGATCCTGGTAATAGGCCGCGCCGATGGGCAGCAGGAAGTAATAGACCACCGAGATGATCATCAGGGACCACAGGAAGGTGAGTTTCTTCTTGTGCAGCGCCTGGAAACGCGGGTCGGCGTCGATGGCCGCCCAGTTCATTTCTGTCTTGGACATGGTGTGACTCCAAATGGCAAGGGACAACGTCCGTCATGAGGCATGGACGGCGGGTCATGCTACGGGTGGGCACTTACATCGCCCTTACAAAGCGGAGATGGAGGTATGAAATATTCCGCCCGTCCGGGAGTGGGCGCCTATCCGGGGCCTGAAATGAAAACCCCCCGGACAAGCCGGGGGGCGGTGCCCGTCGCCGAGGCGACGAGCAGGGGGAGGATCGTTACAACCGATGCGCGGTTGGGTTGGGGTATCCTAGTTGCCACGCCTTACGCCATCCTTACGCCGTGCGAGTACTCATCGTCGAGGACGATCCCATCCTGCAGGACAGCCTGACCCGCGCCATGCGCGCCGCCGGCTATGCCACCGACGCCGCCACCGATGGCGAGATGGCCCTGGGCCTGTTGCGCGGCGGCGGCTTCGACCTGGTCATCCTGGACCTGGGCCTGCCCCGGCTGGACGGCCTGCAGGTGCTGCGCCAGCACCGGAACGGCGGCGGCATCACGCCAGTGCTCATCCTCACCGCCCGCGACGGCGTGGAGGACCGGGTGAAGGGCCTGGACCTGGGGGCCGACGACTACCTCACCAAGCCCTTCAACCTGGCCGAGCTGGAGGCCCGGGCCCGGGCCCTGCTGCGCCGGGGCCAGGGCGGCAGCCCCCACCTGGTGTGCGGGTCCCTGGATTACGACACCGTGGGGCGGCGCGCCAGCGTCGGCGATGAAGTCCTGGAACTGTCCCAGCGGGAAGTCTCCGTGCTGGAGGCCCTGCTGTTCCGCCTGGGCAAGGTGGTGAGCAAGGACCAGATGATCGAGAGCCTGTGCGGCTACGGCGAGGAAGTCAGCGCCAACGCCATCGAGGTCTATGTGCACAGGCTGCGCAAGAAGCTGGAGCCCGCCGGGGTCACCATCCGCACCCTGCGCGGGCTGGGCTATCTGATGGACAGGATATGAGCGGAAGCGAGACCCCATGAAGATCGCCGTGCAAACCGAAGCCTTCGACCTGCAAACCGAGGTCGCCGCCCTCTACCGCGACAACCCCAAGGTGGGTGCGGTGGCCAGCTTCCTGGGCCTGGTGCGGGACATCAACGAGGGCCAGGGCGTCAGCGCCATGACCCTGGAGCACTACCCGGGCATGACCGAGAAATCCCTCGCCGACATCGTCGAGCAGTCCCGCGCCCGCTGGGCGGTGATGGACGCCTGCGTCATCCACCGGGTCGGCGCCATGAAGCCCACGGATCCCATCGTCCTGGTGGCCGTGGCCTCCGCCCATCGCGGCGACGCCTTCGCCGCCTGCGAGTTCATCATGGATTTCCTCAAGACCCGGGCGCCGTTCTGGAAGAAGGAGGCCACGCCGCAAGGCGAGAAGTGGGTGGACGCCCGGGAGTCGGACGACCGGGCGGCGGCGCGCTGGAACCCGTGAACCCCGCCCGGGCCCGGGCGCCCGGGTCCGCTCAGTTCCTGCTCAGGCCTCGGCCTTGCGCGAGGCCGGCGTCGCCCGGGTCTGGGCCCACTGGCGCAGTTCCTTGATCTGCTCGCCCATGGTGCGCGACAGGGGCACCATGCGGGCGGTGTTCCAGATGATGTCGTTCTGGCTGAAGGGGTGGTTTTCCGTGAAGGCCTTGATGCGCGCCGCCTTGACCGCCTGCTCGATCTCGGCGCCGCTCCATTCCCGGGTGGCGGCGGCCAGCAGGTTCAGGTTGAAGACATCCGCGTCCAGGCCGAAGGCGGCGATGTGGATGCGGAAGATCATCTTGCGCTCCTCGTCGCTGGGCAGGTCCAGGAAGAACAGCTGGTCGAAGCGGCCCTTGCGGATCACCTCGGCCGGCAGCTTTTCGATGCGGTTGGCGGTGGCCACCACGAACACCGAATCCGGCTTTTCCTGCATCCAGGTCAGGAAGCTGGAGAAGATGTTGGTGTTGCCGCCGGTGGCGCCCACGTCGTAGCCGAAGCTGTTCTCCATCTCGTCGATCCACAGCACCATGGGGGCGATCTGCTCGGCCACGCGCAGGGCCCGGTCGAAGGCGTACTCGGGGGCGCCGTGGGCCCCGGACAGCACCAGGTTCATGTCCAGGCGCACCAGGGGCAGGTTCCAGGTGCCGGCGATGACCTTGGCCGCCATGCTCTTGCCGCAGCCGCTGACGCCCATGAACAGCACCCCCTTGGGCAGGGGCAGGCCCGATTCGATGGCCCGCCGGGAGAACAGGGGCTTGCGGCCGAGCACCCATTCCTTCAGGTTGTCCAGCCCGCCCAGGTGGGCGATGTCCACGGCGTGGCCGATGTACTTGAGGCAACCCTCCTTCATCAGCACGGCGGACTTGGCCTCGATGATTTCCGGCAGGGCGTCGTCCAGCCGCAGCCGGCGATCCCGCGCCAGGCGGCGCAGCAGGTGTTCGATCTCGTACAGGCTCATGCCGCGCATGGCGGCCCCGCAGGTGGAAATCCATTCCTCGGTCTGGGGCGGGATGCGCTTGGTCGCGACGGCGCGGTTGAGGAAATCGAAGATCTCCCGTTCCGTGGGCATGCCCATCTCGACGGGGAAGACCTGTCCCTTCAGGGCCTCCGGCAGCACGAGCTGGGGGTGGGACAGGAAGACATGCACATTCCGCTCCCTCAGGCTCTTGTCCAGATCCCGCAGGGCCCGAACCAGCTCCGGGTTGCCGTCCAGGCGGGCGGGCAGATCCTCCATCAGGAAGAACGCCTCGCCCTGGGCGGCGGCCACGTGGCGGACCGCCTCCAGGGGGTCGGTGATGGCCTCCGCCTCGCCGTCGCCGGCGCGGAAGCCGGCGGTGCTGGTCCAGGTCACCAGCGGGCGGTCGTCGCCGTAATGGCTGGCGCTCACCTCCGCCAGCATGCGCTCCAGCCTTTCCTCTTCCTGGCACAGCACGTAGAACAGGGTGTGGCCGGCGCTCAGGCCCTTGCGGATGCGTTGGATGGGGTCTTGGGTCATGGCAGGAGGATGAGCGAATACCGCGGGGGGGGCGGGAGTTGGATTGACGGGTGTACATGCTACGCCAGGAAAGAGGCGGCGAATGGCATGGTGCGGACACCTGGCGCTTGCCGCGCCCCTTCCCGCCTTTCGCATGCGGCAACGGCCTCAAACCCATTCATGACCATGGGCCTTCCAACGCACTCCCGTTCTGATACTGGTTCCGTACCCGTCGGGAAGAGCCTGGGGCTTGGCATACATAAAATTAATTGATGGATTTTCATTTCGACAACTTCCGCATCCAGCATCGGAAGTGCCCCAGATAAGTGGTCCAACCCTACGGGATCATATGGTTCGGTGGCCATCAACGCATTAATAATCAATGAATTAGGATCCGCATATCTGCTTATAAGGGTGAGGGTGGCAATTTCCCCTTCATTTATCAAATTTCATCGTCTTCTATTGTGCCCATAAAAAATTAGCCAAATAATTGTTCTCAGGCATCCTTATCGGGCTGCCCGATCGTCCAGAAATAGGACACGTTTTTTGAGGAGACGACAGACATGAAGACATTGACCCGGCACGCCCTTTTCGCCCTGACCTTTTCCACCGTGTATTCCGGTTCAGCCCTGGCCGACGAGCCTCCCTGCCCTTTCTATGAAAACCGTTCTGGATTGTGCGGCTATTACGCGTCTGAAATCAGCCCGGCCCAGGCTTTCGTGGACACGGTGGTCAAACGCGGCAAATGGACCAAACCTTCCAAGCGGCCCGTCATTCTGGATGTGCGCAGCACGCCAGAGTATCGGGCGGGACATCCCGAGCATGCTTTCAACGTGCCTTACCCCTACATTCACCAGACCTGCACCGACGCTGGCCGCAGTCCTGACGGTGCCTGCAAGAGCGTTCAGAAAGACTCTGACAACAACAACATTGAGGTTCCCCAGGATCCCGATGCCTTCGTTCGTTATGTGGAAAGCATCATTCCCAACAAGAACACCCCCATCTACACCCTCTGCCGCACCGGCGTGCGCAGCGTAGGCGCCGCCAACGTGCTGACCGATGCCGGCTATACCAATGTGCGCAATATCTGGGAAGGCTTCGTAGGCATCAATCTGACCGCGCCCAAGAAGCAGGCCGATGGCACGATCAAGACAATGAACGTCGACCTGAACCATGACGGCGCCCTGACCGACGCGGACAAGAATGGCTGGCGCTATCATCAGGCCCTGCCCTACGACACCCGGTTGCTGCCGCATCTGGTCTACAAGGACGCCCTGGAAACCTACGGCTGGGAATAAGCCCGGCCTTCCCCTGGAGAAGCCCCGCTACGGCGGGGTTTTTTTGCGCCTGTCTTCGGGCTGTTTACCCGGATGCCCGTGAGCGTCAATGCGCCGCTTCCCAGTTCGGCCCCACGCCCACTTCCGCCTTGAGCGGCACCTGGAGTTGGGCCACGCCGCACATTTTCTCCGGCAGGCCGGCGCGGATGGCGTCCAGTTCCGCTTCCGGCACTTCCAGGACCAGTTCGTCGTGCACCTGCATGATGAGTTTCGACTTCAGCCCGCTTGTGTCCAGCCAGCCCTGCACGGCGATCATGGCGAGCTTGATGAGGTCCGCCGCGGTGCCCTGCATGGGGGCGTTGATGGCGGCCCGCTCGGCGCCCTGGCGCCTCGCCGGGGCGCCGCCCGAGAGTTCCGGCAGATAGAGGCGGCGGCCGAACAGGGTTGAAACAAAGCCCTGGGCGCGGGCCGCCTCGCGGGTGCGGTTCATGTAGTCCAGCACGCCGGGGTAGCGGGCGAAGTAGCGGTCGATGTAGGCCCGGGCCACGGTGCGTTCCACGTTGAGCTGCTGGCTCAAGCCGAACTCCGACATGCCGTAGATGAGGCCGAAATTCACCGCCTTGGCCATGCGCCGCATGTCCGCCGTCACCGCTTCCGGCGAAACGCCCTGGACCTCGGCGGCGGTGGCCCGGTGGATGTCGGCGTCCTCGTGGAAGGCTTTCAGCAGGCCTGCGTCGCCGGACAGGTGGGCCATGATGCGCAGCTCGATCTGGGAGTAGTCGGCGGAGACGATGACGTGGCCCGGCTCGGCGATGAAGGCCTCGCGGATCTTGCGGCCCTCCACCGTGCGCACCGGGATGTTCTGCAGGTTGGGGTCGTTGCTGGCCAGGCGGCCGGTGACCGCCACCGCCTGGGAATAGGTGGTGTGCACCCGGCCGGTGGCGGGGTTCACCATGCCCGGCAGCTTGTCGGTGTAGGTGGATTTCAGCTTGGCCAGGCCCCGGTAGTCCAGGATCAGCTTGGGCAGGGGGTGGTCCAGGGCGAGTTCCTGGAGGGCGTCCTCGTTGGTGGAGGGGGCGCCGCCGGGGGTCTTCTTCCTGGGCTTCAAGCCCAGCTGGCCGAACAGGATCTCGCCCAGCTGCTTGGGGGAGTTGAGGTTGAAGGGCTGGCCGGCGGCCTGGTGGGCCCTGGCCTCCAGTTCCAGCATCTCCCCGGCCAGGAAGCCGGAATGCCGGCGCAGCAGGTCCGCGTCCAGCTTGACCCCGGTGCGCTCCATGCGCGCCAGGATGGGCAGCAGGGGCATCTCCATGTCGCGATACACGCTTTCCAGCCCGGGTGTGGCCACCAGGGCGGGATGCAGGGCCCGGTGCAGGCGCAGGGTGATGTCCGCGTCCTCGGCGGCGTAGGCGGTGGCCCGCTCCACGTCCACCTGGTCGAAGCCGATCTGGTTGGCGCCCTTGCCGCACACCTCTTCATATCTGATGGTGGTCTCGCCCAGGTGGCGGGCCGCCAGGGTGTCCATGTCGTGGCGCTCGTGGGCTTCCAGCACGTAGCTTTGCAGCAGGGTGTCGTGGGCGATGCCCCCGAGATCGACGCCGTGGTTCATCAGCACGTGCCAGTCGTATTTCAGGTTCTGGCCCACCTTGGCGCGGGATGGGTCCTCCAGCCAGGGCTTGAGGCGGGCGAGGACATCCGGCAGGGGCAACTGGGCCGGCGCCCCGGCGTAGTGGTGGGCCAGGGGCAGGTAGGCCGCCTCGCCGGCCTCGATGCTGAAGGACATGCCGACCAGTCGGGCGCGCATGGGGTCCAGGCTGGTGGTTTCGGTGTCCAGGCAGACCAGGTCGGCGGACTGGAGCCTGGCGAGCCAGCGGTCGAAGGTGGCTTGATCCAGGATGGGGGTGTAGCGACGTTCCACGTTTGCCATGCCACCACCCCCTCCACCGTCCTCCTCCCTCAAGGGGGAGGGCGTTTCAGGAGCTCTTCCTTCACCCTCCTCCGTCGAGGGGGCGTCTGCAAGCGCTCCTTCCCCTCGATGGGGGAGGGTTTGGGGCGGGGGGGCTCCCCCCTCGCCGTTCATTTCCTTCAGCCAGGTGCGGAAACTGTATTTCGTGAACAGCTCACGCAGCGCCTCCGAATCCTCATCCTTCCAGGCCAGGTCCTTGGGATGCACGTCCAGGGCCACATCGGTCTTCACCGTGACCAGTTTTCTGCCCAGGGGCAGCCAGTCCAGGGCCTTGCGCAGGTTCTCGCCGGCCACCCCCTTGACCTCGCCGGCCCGGTCCATGAGGCGGTCCAGGTCGCCGAACTCGCCGATCCATTTCGCCGCCGTCTTCGGCCCCACCTTGTCCACGCCGGGCACGTTGTCCACCGCGTCGCCCACCAGGGTCAGGTAATCGACGATGCGCGCCGGCGGCACGCCGAACTTGGCCAGCACGCCGGCCTCGTCCAGGGTCTCGTTGCTCATGGTGTTCACCAGGCGCACCCTGCCGGTGACCAGCTGGGCCAGGTCCTTGTCGCCGGTGGAGACCACGGCTTCCATGCCCGCTGCCTCGGCCTGGCGGGTGAGGGTGCCGATGACGTCGTCCGCTTCCACTCCCTCCACCATGAGCAGGGGCCAGCCCAGGGCGCGCACCGCCTCGTGCAGGGGGGGAATCTGCCTGGCCAGGTCGTCGGGCATGGGCGGCCGGTGGGCCTTGTATTCCGGGTACCAGTCGTCGCGGAAGGTCTTGCCCCTGGCGTCGAACACGCAGGCGGCATAGGCGCTGGGGTAGTCCTTGCGCAGCTTCCTCAGCATGGCGATGACGCCGTGCATGGCGCCGGTGGGGAAGCCCTCGGCGCTGCGCAGGTCGGGCAGGGCATGGAAGGCGCGGTAGAGGTAGGACGAGCCGTCCACCAATAGCAGGGTGTGGGTCATGGGTCCTCCGGGGGATGGCGCATTGTATTCGGGGTGACGGATCGGTGCCGGCGCTACAATCCGCGCGTCCGCCCCTACCCGATCGGATCATGAGCAAACCCAAGCTACCCGACATTTTCGACCCCGGCGGCAGCGACGAGGCGCGGCTTTCCGCCCGGGAGTCCTGGCGCATGTTCGAGATCATGGCCGAGTTCGTGGAGGCCACCGAGCGCCTGGCCCCCATCCGCCCGGCGGTGAGCATCTTCGGCAGCGCCCGCATTCAGCCCGACTCGGCCTATTACATGCTCACCGAGGCCATCGCCCGCAAGCTGTCGGACGCCGGGTTCGCGGTGATCTCCGGCGGCGGGCCGGGGGTCATGGAGGCGGCCAACAAGGGGGCCTTCTTCGGCAAGTCCCCCAGCGTCGGCCTCAACATCCAGCTGCCGCACGAACAGCGCATGAACCCGTTCCAGGACATCAGCCAGACCTTCCGCCATTTCTTCGCCCGCAAGGTCATGTTCGTGAAGTTCGCCAGCGCCTACGTGGTCATGCCCGGCGGCTTCGGCACCCTGGACGAGCTGATGGAGGCCCTGACCCTGGTGCAGACCGGCAAGACCCGGCCCATTCCCATCATCCTGGTCAAGTCCGCGTTCTGGGGCGGCCTGGTGGACTGGTTCCGCGACAGCCTGGTCAGGGAGGGCATGATCGATCCGGCCGACATGGGCCTGATCCAGGTGATCGACGAGCCGGCCCAGGTGGTGGAAGCGATCTTCCGGCATTACGAGACGCGCGGCTTCCAGCCTTCCGCCCAGGAGCGGGAAATCCTGCTCAACCTCTGATGCGGCGGGGCGGGCTGCTAGAATTGGAGTGTTCCCCCCAAGGCCATCATCATGCGCATCGCCCCATTCCTGCTCGCCGGCCTGCTGGCCATCCCCGTCGCCAACGCGGAGGAGAAACCGCCGCTGGAGGCCCTGCCCGACATCCCGCCGCCGCCCGGCATGGTGGACCCGGCCCTGGAGCCCCAGATCACCATCGTCCAGCGCGGCCAGGACCGGGTCGAGGAATTCCGCATCAAGGGCCGCCTGTACATGATCAAGGTGACGCCGCCCCACGGTAAGCCCTACTACCTCATCGACCAGCGCGGCGACGGGCAGATGCGGATGTACGACGACCTGTCACCGAACTTCCAGGTGCCCCTGTGGGTCATTCACGAATTCTGAACGGCTCCAGGCACCATGCCGCCGCGCGAGCGGCGGTTTTCATTTGACGACACATGCCCCCCCTCACGATTACACGTCCCCCCGCCATCGCCGGCCTCGCCTGGGTCAAGGAGGGCTGGCGCCTGTTCAAGCTGGCGCCGATCCCCTGGACCGGGATGACGGCGCTGGTATTCCTGGCGCTGATGGTGCTGGGCATGCTGCCGCTGGCGGGCGGGTTTCTGGTGCACGTGCTGTCGCCGTTCGTGGTCGCGGGCTTCCTCGCCGCCAGCCGGGGCGGCAGCCAGGGCGAACCGGTCACCTTCGTGTTCCTCGGCGCGGGCTGGCGGGAAGGCCGCAATGCCCTGCTGGTCATCGGCGTGGCGTACATGCTGGCGACCCTGCTGATCTTCAACCTGGTGGGGTTCCTGACCGGTGGCGACCTGGAGACCTTGCTGCGCCAGGCCCAGATGCCAGGCGCCCTGACCCCCGAGGAGGCCGAGCGCATCGTGGCCACCGCCCTGCCGGCCCTGAGCCTGGGCACGCTGCTGTTCGCGCCCCTGCTCATGGCCACCTGGTTTTCCCCCGGCCTGGTGCTGTTCGAGCGCTTTCCGCCCGGCCGCGCCCTGTGGTGGAGCCTGTGGGCCTGCGCCGTCAACTGGCGGCCCATCCTCTATTACAGCCTGATCCTGGGGCTGGCCGGGGTGGCGGCGGTGCTGATCCCCTTCGGCCTGGGATTGCTGGTATTCGTGCCCTGGACCCTGACTTCCACCTATGCGGCCTATCGCGACATCTTCGTTCCCGTGGCGGAGGAGGCGTCATGAGCCCCGCGTTCTGGGTGCCGCCGCTCCTGCTGCTGCTGACGGCCATGCCCGCCTGGAGCGACGACCCGGCCAGGTTCGGCGACGCCCTGCACGAGAAGTTCCACCATGCCCGCTGCATCCAGTGCCACCAGTTCAACAGCGGGAAAAGCAACGGCCGAGCCCATACCTCCCACCGCGCCCGCTACCTCTGCGACAACTGCCATACCCGGCGCATCACCGGGCTGCCCCGGGGAGAGTGGCAGGCGCCCGGCGAGAAGCTGGATTACACCGGCCTGGGGCCCGCCGAAACCTGCCAGCTGATCAAGCGCAACCTGGGCCCGGGCGACCCGAAGGCCGCGATGACCCGTCACCTCCTGGAGGATGCCCGCATCCGCTGGGCCCTGGAGAGCGGCATGACGCCGGCGGGGCGTTTTCCCCCGGTGCCCGGCGGCTACGAGGCGTGGGCCCGGGAGGTGAAGGCCTGGATCGATGGCGGCATGCTGTGCGAGTGAGGAAAGTGGGCAGTAGATAGTCGGCGGTTGGCAGGAAAACCTGCCTGCCGACTGCCGACTGCCGACTGCCGACTGCCGACTGCCGACTTTCCTGATGCCTGAACTTTCCTTACTGGCGGCCTTCCTGACCGGCCTTCTCGGCGGCGCCCACTGTGTCGGCATGTGCGGCGGCATCGTCGCCGCCATGTCGTTCCAGGCCCCGGGCGCTTCCCCGCCGGGTCACGGC